>Ga0164242_10000183_pt1 | contig 77256 bp, 72 predicted proteins | sample OricomgcompostMG_FD_108783 | JGI IMG/M metagenome (GOLD analysis project Ga0164242, IMG submission 108783) | Miracle-Growth compost microbial communities from Emeryville, California, USA - Original compost - Miracle growth compost (MG) ... | reverse complement strand
CCATCATGCGCAAGCTGGTGCATTGGTGTTATGCCGTGCTCAAGAATCGGCAGGCGTTTGATGTGCAAAAGGCCCTTGCCAGAGGGTGAGCAACACAGTATCTGCGCAGGCGGGAATCCAGAAGCACCACCAACCGTAATCCTGTTATCCCCGAAACTCAAAACTCCTGATAGCACCAATGCCAGGGTTCATAAATGAATCCCAATGCATTGCCACGTGGATAGGACAAGTGGAATCCGAACCGCACGGCATGCTGTTCCAGCCAGCGATACGCCGCGGTATCGGCGAACTCCTCCTCGGTTGGCCGGCAGCCCGGCGTGTTGATGTCGATTGCGCGGCCGCTGTGGTGTTCGCTGTAGCCGGGCGGCGCGCTCAGCGTCAGAATGGTTTCCATCGGCATGTTGCGCGCGATCTTGTCGCGGATGATCGCGATCTGCCGTTCTATCGTGCGGAACGACGACACGATCTGCAGCGTCACGCCGTCCTGTCGTGCCGCTTCCTTCATCGCGGCCCAGGCGCGCATGGCGGCAGACGTCAGCAAGTATTCCCGGCCGTCGGCATCGGTCTCCGCCACGACCAGCTCGGCCGCTTCCGGATGTAAGGGGAGACGATAGGTCTCGATCCACGCCATCGGGATGCCGAGCGCATCCAGCTCGCGGTGGATGCGCTGGCGGTAGGAGTCGTCTTGCATATGAAGTCCTGGTTGTGGCTCGGCTGTCGATCTGCCGCAAAGTTTATCCCGAACGGCGAACGCGCCGTCAGGCCGTCCTTGTCCTGCTATCCCTCAAAAATCCTAGCAGCGCCAGCAGCGGAAACGCGCAGCCCGCGATCACGATCCAGCGCCAGCCGCCGTGGTCGTACAGCGGGCTGGCGATGGCCGAGCCGATGCCGCCGCCGATGAAGATGCTGGTCACGTACAGGCCGTTCAGCCGGCTGCGGCTGGCGGCGTCCAGCAGGTAGATTTCGCGCTGTCCCAGCACCATGTTCAGCTGCACGCAGAAATCCAGCATGACGGCGGCGACGCCGAGACCGATCACGCTGGTCTCGCGCATAAACGTGGGAAGCAAAGCGAGCGTGGCGACGGCGAGCGCGGCCCGGGTCGCGACGCGGGTATGGCCGGCGTCGGCCAGCCGGCCGCCGATGGGCGCGGCGATCGCGCCGGCGGCGCCGACCAGTGCGAACACCGCGATGTGGCTTTGCGAAAAGCCGTGCTGGCGCGCCAGCTCCAGCGGCACCGCGGTCCAGAACAGGCTGAAGACGGAGAACATGCACGCCTGGTAGTAGGCGCGCTGGCGCAGCACCGGCGTGTCGCGGAACAGGCTGCCCAGCGAACGCAGCAGCGCAGGATAGGACGCGGTATGCGCGGGGCGGCGATGCGGCATCGCGACGGACAGCATCACGACGATGACGCCCATCAGCGCCGCGCCGCAGCCGAACACCGCGCGCCAGCCGAAATAGTCCGCCACCACGCTCGACAGCGGACGCGACAGCAGGATGCCCAGCATCAGCCCGCTCATGATGCTGCCCACCACGCGGCCGCGCGAGCGCTCGTGGGCCAGGTGCGCGGCCAGCGGGATCAGCATCTGCACCGAGACCGTGCCGAAGCCGATCAGCAGCGACAGGGCCAGGAAGCTCCTCGCATCGCGGCTGACCACGGCGCCGACCAGGCCGACCGCCGCGAGCAGCACCGTGCCGATCGTCAGCTGGCGGTTTTCCACTAGATCGCCGAGCGGCGCCAGGAAGAAAAGACCGAGCGCGTAGCCGATCTGCGTCAGCGACACGATCATGCTGGCCGAATTCGGGGAGATGCCGATGTCGGGCGCGATCAGTTCGATGATGGGTTGCGCATAATAGATGTTGGCGACGATGGCGCCGCAGCAGAAGGCGAACAGCAGCACCATGCGGTTGCTCATGGTCGGGGCATGATGCGAAGAAGAGGGAGACATCGCGGGATCCGGAGCGTAGGACGGCCGCCTTGCGGCGACTGCCCGGAAAAAGGCTGAAGGATACAAGATTGCGAAATATCCTGCGCAGGACGCACAGCGGCGTCTGTGCACATGGTTTATTGCCGCGACATTTTCGCCGGGCGGTCCGGATCGTCGGCGCGCCACATGCAATTACATCATATTGTGATATATTGCGGAAATCGCGACCGACATCCTTCCCGACCGCCATGACACCATCCGCTCCACTGGAACAGGCCGACTTCGAGGCGCTCTCCGAATTCCGCTATCAATTGCGGCGCTTCCTCCGCTTCAGCGAGGAGGCTGCGCAAAACGCCGGGGTGACCCCGCTGCATTACCAATTGCTGCTGCACATCAAGGGCTATCCCGGGCAGGAATGGGCGACCGTCGGCCAACTGGCGGAGCGCTTGCAGATCCAGCATCACGGCGCGGTCGCGCTGGTGTCGCGCTGCGAAAAGGCCGGCCTGGTCGCGCGTTCGCAGGACCCGATCGACCGCCGCCAGGTGCGCGTGAGCCTGACCGCGCTGGGCGAAAAGCAATTGCACCACCTGGCGGAACTGCACCGCAACGAACTGCGTTCCCTGTCCAAGGTGTTCAAGGTCGCGCGCATTTCCGCTTTCAACGACGGCGACGGCCAAGGCTGACGCTCCTTTATTTTTCCTTTCGACATCCATCATGCATTCCCATCAACGCGACTTTTCGTCGGACCGTCGCCTGCTGTTCCTGTGCGCCATCGCCCTGGTCATCGGGCTGTGCGGCACCGTGGCAGCCTTCGTGCTGCTCAACCTGATCCATCTTTTCACCAACTTGTTCTTCTTCCAGACCTTTTCGTTCGCGGACCGCTCGCCGGCCGGGCATACGCTCGGCGTCTTCGTGATCGCCGTGCCGGTCATCGGCGGCCTGATCGCCGGCGTGATCGCGCGTTATGGCTCAGAGAAGATCCGCGGCCACGGCATTCCGGAAGCGATCGAAGCGATCCTGTTCGGCAAGAGCCGGATGTCGCCGAAGGTGGCGATACTCAAGCCGCTGACCTCCGGCATCGTGATCGGCAGCGGCGGCCCGTTCGGTGCGGAAGGGCCGATCATCATGACCGGCGGCGCGATCGGCTCGCTGATCGCGCAGAATTTTTCGGTCAGCGCGGCCGAGCGCAAGACATTGCTGGTGGCCGGCGCGACGGCCGGCATGACGGCCGTGTTCGGCACGCCGATCGCGGCGGTGCTGCTGGCGGTCGAGCTGCTGCTGTTCGAATGGCGGCCGCGCAGCCTGATCCCGGTGATGATCGCGTGCGCCGCGGCCGGCTTCACGCGGCCGCTGCTGGTAGGAAGCGGCCCGCTGTTCGCGATGCAGACCGGCCCCGTCGGCTGGCAATCCTTCGTCATCTGCATCATCGCGGGCCTGGCCAGCGGCATGCTGGCCGCCGGCATGTCCATCTCGCTGTACAAGGTCGAGGACTGGTTCGGCAGACTGCCGCTGCACTGGATGTGGTGGCCGGCGATCGGCGCGGTGGCGGTCGGCATCGGCGGCTATTTCCAGCCGCGTGCGCTGGGCGTCGGCTACGACGTGATCGCCGACCTGCTGCACAACCACATCGGCGTGTCGGTCGCGCTGTCGCTGCTGTGCGTGAAGGCCGTCATCTGGGTGATCGCATTGGCGTCCGGCACGTCCGGCGGCGTGCTGGCGCCCTTGCTGATGCTGGGCGCCGGGCTGGGCGTCGTGATCGGCAGCGGGGTGCCCGGTGCGGACGCCGGCTTGTGGCCGCTGGTCTGCATGGCCGCGATGCTGGCCGGCATGCTGGGCGCGCCGCTGACCGCGGCCATCTTCGCGCTCGGCCTGACCGGCGATTTCAATGCGCTGCTGCCGCTGCTGCTGGCGACCGGCGTGTCGTACGCGTTCACGGTGCTGGTGATGCCGCGTTCGATCATGACGGAAAAGATCGCGCGTCGCGGCTTGCACATCTATCGCGAATACAGCGTCGATCCGCAGGAACGCGCGTTCGTCGAAGAAGTGATGACGACCGATGTGGCGAGCGTATCGGCGGCGATGACGCTGGCCGAGATCGCGCGCCGTTATTTCGGCTCCGAGCAGGCGCACCGCAGTTACCCGGTGGTGGACGGCCAGGGCGCGCTGGTCGGCATGCTGGATCGCGATGCGCTGTCGCGCGGCCTGCACGAAGCCGGCGGCGACGCGCAGGCATCGGTCCTGTTCACGCACGACGGGCAGGCACCGCGTGTGGCGCTGCCGGTGGAAACCTGTCAGGTGGTCGGCCGCCGCATGGCGGCCGAGCAGCTGGAACGTCTGCCGGTGGTCGCCGACGCGCGCTCGCTGCGCCTGGTCGGCATCGTCAGCCGCAGCGATCTGCTGAAGCCGTCGCAGGTGGTGTTCCACGAGGAGCACGTGCGCGAGCGGCTGTGCGGTCCGCGCCGGATGCGTATCGGATGACGTAGGCCAGGACCAAGCAAAAACGGCGGTTCGGCTTTTGCCGTAACCGCCGTTTTCATTAGTCTTGGATCGCCGCTGCTAAGCCGTCTTTTCGGCGAGCGCCTTTTCCAGCTCGGCGATGCGCACGCGTTGCGCCCGTTCCGCCGTATAGCGCTCGGTGCTGTCGCGTGCGACGGCGAGCGCGCCGAGCACCTTCCCGTCCTTGTCGCGGATCATGTCGAAGCTCATGTCCACGTACAGCGTGCTGCCGTCCTTGCGCATCGAGCGCGTGGTGAGCACCTTGTTCACGTATTTCATCTGCCCGGTGGACATTGCGTGGCTGAAGCCGGCGTTGTGCGCAGGCTTCAGCTTTTCCGGAATGATGAGGTCCAGCGTGCCGCCGATAACGTCCGCGGCCTGGTGGCCGAAGATGCGTTCCGCGCCGTGGTTCCACAGGCGGACGATGCCTTGCGTGTCGGCGAAGATGACGGCGTCCGACGTCTGTTCGATGAGCAGGCTGGGCAAGACCGACTGGAAGTCCGTCCCTGGCGTAGCTGACATGGTTGCTCCTGTGAGGGTGAGTGAAAGGATGAGACGGCGGATCAGCTCTTGCCGAACGCGCTTTCGTACAGCGCGGCGATCATGTCCGACTGTGTCAGCATGCCGGCCAGCTTGCCTTGTTCGCCGACCACCGGAATCTGATGCAGCCGTTCGTCGGACATCAACTTTACCAGTTCGACGATGGGCTGGCTGTCGCGCGCGATATGGACGTCCTCCGTCATGATCTGTCCGACCACTTCCTCCTTTTCGGTATGCGACTGCTGGGAAGGACGGAGCAGTTCGGCCAGGCGGTGCGCGAAGCCGGCGTGCGGCTTGACGTCGGCATGCTCGAGGAAATCGGCCTTGGTCACGATACCGACCACGTGGCGGCCGCGGTCGACGACAGGCAGCGCGGTGACGTTGTACTCGTGCAATTGATGCCAGGCTTCAGAGAGCGGGGTACCGAATTCGACCGTGATGACGTCCTTCGACATCACGTCGGCGCAACGCAGATCGGCAAAGCGGCGCCGGTAGGCTTGCATCTCGGTCTGTTCCAGGATCGCCGCCAGGTCGTCGCGGCTGATGTCGAAAATCTGGTTGTAGCGCGCCAGCACCGCGTCCAGGTCGGCCGGCGTGATGCCGCCGGCCCGCTGCAGCGGTTCGACGTCGGCGGTAACCGGCTTGCTCGGACTGATCGCCGGCGCCTTGTGCGGATAGCGGCGCCGCGTGGCGTTGTTGTAGAACAGCGCCGTCAGCAGCAGGATGAAGGAATTCAGCATGACCGGCACGAGCACGAACCAGTATCCCAGCGCGTGGAGCGAGGGGCCGCCCAGCACGGCGGTCAAGGCGACGGCGCCGCTCGGCGGGTGCACGCAACGCAACATCAGCATGCCGCCGATCGCCAGCGAGACGCTGAGGCCGGCGGCAAGAACTGGCGCGTCCACCAGCAGCTTGGCGCAGGTCACGCCGACGATGGCCGCAACCAGGTTGCCGCCGATCAGCGACCAAGGCTGCGCAAGGGGGCTGGACGGCACGGCGAACAGCAGCACGGTGGAGGCACCCATCGGCGCGATCAGCCAGAAGGAGGCGGGATTCTTGCCTAGGATCAGGTAGCAGCAGGCGCCGGTCAGCACCAGGCCGAACAGGGCGCCGGCGGAGGCGCGCAGCCTTTCGTAGCGGTCGACGTAGGGAAGGCTGGGAAGAAAATCGTAAAGCCAGCTGAAGCGTGTCGGCATCATTGTTCCTGTAGGTTGCCGGAGGGCAGCACCATGCTGCGTTTCCTTTCAAGGCACGCAGTGTAAATAATATGCATCTTAAATGCAATAAATAACCGCGCGTATCCAAGCTCCGAACGGGAACCGGTATGACCGCCGCCAGCAGGTTTCTTTCTTGTATCGTAGAATTGCGATATTAAGTTTCATGAATGGCGATATGTGGTTCGCCGTTTCACGAAACATGACCTGACCAAGACGCGACTCTATGGACATCGATGCCATCCACAAGGCGCTGGCAAACCCGGTGCGGCGCCAGATCCTCGCCTGGCTCAAGCAGCCGGAAGACTATTTTGCCCAGCAGGACCATCCGCTGGACATCGGCGTCTGCGCCGGCCTGATCGACCAGCGCACCGGTCTGTCGCAATCGACGGTATCGGCGCACCTCGCGACGCTGCTGGCAGCGGAACTGGTGACGTCGAAGCGCGTCGGCCAGTGGATCTTCTTCAAGCGCAACGAGGAAACCATCGCCGCCTTTCTCGCGCACATGCAGGGCAATCTCTGAACACGACACACCGATTTCATCCGGCGGCGAACGCGCCGCCCACCAACCATGCAACGACGGAGCAAACCATGAGCACACTTTTCGATCCCATCCAGGTCGGCGACCTGACGCTGCCCAACCGCATCATCATGGCGCCGCTGACGCGCTCGCGCGCCATCGGCGGCGGCCGCGTGCCGAATGCGCTGATGGCGCAGTACTACGCGCAGCGCGCCTCGGCCGGCCTGATCCTGAGCGAGGCCACGGCCGTCACGCCGCAGGGCGTCGGCTACGCCGACACGCCGGGCATCTGGTCCGACGAGCAGGTCGCGGGCTGGAAGCTGGTGACGGACGCCGTGCATGCGAAGGGCGGCAGAATCTTCCTGCAGCTATGGCACGTCGGCCGCATTTCCGATCCGATCTTCCTGGACGGCGGTCTGCCGGTCGCACCGAGCGCGATCAAGCCCAAGGGCCACGTCAGCCTGGTGCGGCCGCAGCGCGAATACGTGACGCCGCGCGCGCTGGCGCTCGATGAGATTCCCGGCATCGTCGCCGCCTACCGCAAGGGCGCGGAAAACGCCAAGCGCGCCGGTTTCGACGGCGTCGAAGTGCACGGCGCCAACGGTTACCTGCTCGACCAGTTCCTGCAGGACGGCACCAACAAGCGCACTGACGCCTATGGCGGCCCCGTCGAGAACCGTGCGCGCCTGATGCTGGAAGTGACCGATGCCTGCATCGAGGTGTGGGGCGCGTCGCGCGTCGGCATGCACCTGGCGCCGCGCGGCGACGCGCACGACATGCACGATTCCGATCCGCTGGCGACTTTCGGCTACGTCGCGCGCGAACTCGGCAAGCGCGGCATCGCCTTCATCTGCGCGCGCGAATCGCTGGACGCCAACCGCATCGGTCCGCAATTGAAGCAAACTTTCGGCGGCGTCTACATCGCCAACGAGAAAATGACGAAGGAAACCGCGGAACAGGTGATCGCTGCCGGCGAGGCCGACGCGGTCGCTTTCGGCAAGTTGTTCATTGCCAACCCGGACCTGCCGCAGCGCTTCAGGCTCGATGCGCCGCTGAACGAACCGAAGCCGGAAACCTTCTACGCGCCGACCCCGGCCGGCTACATCGATTACCCGGCGCTGGCTTAAGCGGCAGGACCAAGGACGAAAGCCGGTGCGGTTCATGCCGCCCCGGCTTTTGTTTTGTCTGCGACGGCCTTTGCAAGCGCAGGGGCTGGAGTGCGAAGCGGCGACCGGGACGGTGGCGGACTCGATGCCAGCCATCGCGACCGGTGGGAATGCATGGCCGTACGATGGTTGCTTTCAGCTCACGTCGATCTTTACGCGCACGTCCTGCACCGAGGAAACCGGCTTGCCGTCCTGCAGCGCGGGAAAGAATTTCCAGGTCCGCAGTGTGTTGAGGATGAGCTGGTTGATGCGCGGATCGGACGTGGCCTGCAGCAGCTCGACGTCGACAGAGCCATCCGGGCGGATATGGAAGCGGGCCAGCGCTTCGGTGCGAATCGCTTCATTGCGCAGTTCGTCGGGGATGTGCGGCAACGGGCGGTAGATCGCGCGCGCGCCCATCGCGGCGCTGCCGGACGCGGCTTGGCTGGCGGCCGGGGAGGTCGGTGCTGCTGGTTGTGGCGCCGGCGTGGGCTTCGCTTCCGGTTTGGCGGTGGTAGCCGGTCGTGCGGCGGCCGGCCTCGATATGGCAGGCGGCTGCGGCTTGGCCGGCAGCGGATGCACGGGAGGACGTGTCGGCAGCGGCTTCGACGGCGCTGCGCGCTGCACGGGCTTTTGCTCCTGCCGCGGCGCGGCGTGGGAGGCGGGCGTCGGCGCGCGGGAGGCGGGCAATTCCACCAGCTGCGCATCGATCGGCGCCGGCGGCGGTGTGTCGTCGCTCGCGGCATCGAGCAGGCGGCCGAACAGCAGCAGGATCAGCGCCCACAGCAGCAGGCCGGCGACGAAGGTCCACCAGGTGCGCATGACGGGCCGCTTGCGCGTTGCGCTATTCATGCTTGACCGCGATCAGGAAATGCTGTGCGCCAGCCGCGCGCGCCTGCAGCATGGCCTGCACCACCACGCCCTGCGGCGCGGCGCTGTCGGCGGAGACGACGACCTTTTGCTGCGTGTCGCCGAGCAGCGGCTTGAGGGCGGCGGCCAGCGTGTCCATCGTCACCGGTGTCTTGTTCACGAACAGCCGGCTGCCGGCATCGACGGTCAGCGTGACGGTGGTGTCGGCATGCATGGGCTGCGCCTGTCCCTGCGGCAGGTTGACCGGCAGCGAGTTCAGGTTCTGCATCGACAGCGAGGCCAGCATGAAGGTCGCCAGCAGGAAGAACATCACGTCGATCATCGGGATGATCTCGATGCGGCCGCGGCGCGGCTCGCGCGATTTACGCCGTTTCATGCCGTTGCTCCGTTTGCGTACCGGCCTGCTGGGCCTGCTGGTCGAGCCGGATGTGGTCGATCAGGCGCGTGCCGAGACGTTCCATCTCGTCGAGCGTCTGTGCCTGCAGGCGCGAAAAGAAGTTGAAGCCGAACAGCGAGATCAGCGCGATCAGCAGACCGAGCGCGGTGGCGATCAGCGCTTGCGCGACGCCGCCTGTGACGCCGGTCGGATTGAGCAGGCCGCTGCCGCCGATCATCTTGAACGAATGCATCATGCCGGCGATGGTGCCCATCAGGCCCAGCAGCGGAGCGGCGGTGACGATGGTTTCCAGCACCCACAGCCGCTTCGACAGCGCGGTCTCGATCAACTGTGCCTCGTCGGCGGCGCGCGATTCGGTCCACCAGGCCGGCTTGTCGCGGTTGGCGATGACGACTTCGAAGAAGCGCCGGAAATAGTTGTGCGGTTTCATGGCGCCCACGCGCGCGGCGAGGTCGTTCCAGCCGAAGCCGTAGGTTTCGATCAGCGCCAGCAGATCGGCGGACAGCCGCGCCGAGCGCCGGTACAGCACCGCCTTCTCGATCATGATGGCCAGCGCGGCCACTGCCAGCAGCGAAAGAGGATAAATCATCGCGCCGCCGAGTTGCAGCGCGATCCAGGTATCGTGTAGTTCTTGCATGATGGTTCCTGTGGGGGAGCCGAAGCTCCCCCGTGATGGTGGATCAGAAAGCCTTGGCGAGGCTCAGGTAGACGCCGCGGCGCTGTCCGTATTGCGGCGCGCCGACGCCGATGCCGGTGCCGTCGCGGATTTCGTACACCTTGTCGAACAGGTTGATCACGCTCAGGCGGGCCGTCAATTTTCCGACCGGCGTATCGTTGAACGCATGCTCGGCCGCCACGTTGACCGTGGTGTAAGACGGCAGGTGGTCGGTGTTGGCGAAGCCGCTGCGCAGGCCGCTGCCGAACAGCGCATCGGCGCTGTAGGTCGTGCCTTGCCACAGATACGCGAGGCCGGCCGACGCGGTGATCTGCTGGTCGTGATCCAGGTGCACCCAGTTGTTGGCGATGTAGTCGAGCTCGTCCTGTTCGAAGTTGTACTGGCCCGAAACGACGTCCTTGCCAAGCGCGGTCGAACGGGCGACGTTGACGTAGCCGGACAGGTTGTTCTTGTGATAGTTCGCGGTCAGCTCGAGGCCGTAGATCCTGCCCTTGGCATAGTTGAACGGCGTGTACAGCAGCGCCGAGCCGAACTGGCCTTCGTCCAGCAGGTTCTTGACCTGCTTGTAGTAGGCGTCGGCGCCCAGCGTCCAGGCGTCGGTCAGGCGGTGGCTGATGCCGGCGTCGTAATAGTCCGTCCTTTCCGGCTTCACGGCGCCGTTCTCGCCGGTGGGCGCGGCGTTGGTCGTGTTGTCGAACTCGGCCACGGTCTGCGGGGCGATCAGCTCGTTGGGCGGCGGCGTGAAGTAGCGCGCGTAGCCGGCATGCAGCGTGGTGCGCGGTGATAGCTTGTAGACGGCGCCGAGGCGCGGACTCAGCTGGCTGCCGGTCACGTAGGCGTCGAGCCAGTCGTAGCGGGCGCCGTAGTTGACCGTCAGACGGTCGGTCAGCCTCCACTCGTCCTGCAGGTAGATGCCGGTTTCGTCGGCGGTCTTGCTGTTGCTGTCAGAGAAGCCGATCGGCGTGGTGCTGGTCTGATTGCCGCTGGCGTCGGCCGGGAAGGTGAGCGAATCGCTGCTGTTGTCGAGGCTCTCGCGCTCGAAGAAGATGCCGCTGCGCAGCGTGTGGCGGTCGTTCAGCCGGTAGCTGGCGTCCGCCTGCACGCCGTTGGCCAGGCCGCTGCGTTCGACGCGCGAGGCCACGCCGGTGTACGTCAGGTCGCCCACCTCGTCCGGGTCGTACAGCACCTGCGTGTAGCGGCTGAACGCGGCCACCTGGTAGTCGATGTCGGCGCCGAGCGTGCCTTGGTAGGCGAGGATGCCGTAGCGCGTGGTCTCGCGCTGGTTGTCGTCGATGGCGGTGGAAGGGTAGTCCGTGACGCCGGCCAGGTTGAACGCGGGCGACTGGCCGGGCACGTCCGGGATCTGGAAGCGGCTCTCGGTGTTGCCGACGATCAGGCTGATGCGCGAGGTCGGATCGATCAGGTAGGAAAAATAGCCGAACAGCTTGCTCTGCAGCGTGCGGTCGTGGTCGGTGTTCGACGAGGCGGTCGGGTTCTCGATACCGAGATCGTTCTTCAGGAAGGAGCCGGTGACGTAGTAGCTGAAGCCGTTCTTGCTGCCGCTGACGTCGGCGCTGACCTCGCGCGTGTTGTTGCTGCCGGTCTGCACGCTGAGGTCGCCGCCGTTGGCCAGCTCGCCGGTCTTGGTGTGGATGTCCACCACGCCGGCGGTGCGATAGCCGTACTGCGCCGGCAGCGCGCCGGTCAGCAGGCTGACGTTGTCGACGAAGCGCGTGTCCAGCGTCTGGCCGAAACCGGAAATGCTTTCCGGCAGCAGGATGCCGTTGAGGCGGTACTGCAGGTCGGCGTGGTCGCCGCGCACGTGCAGCTGGCCGTAGGAATCCTGCGCCACGCCGGGGGCGCGCAGCAGCACCTGGTTGAACGACGAATCCTCGCCCAGCGGCAGCGCCTTGATGTCGCTCTGATCCATGTGATAGACGCTGCTGCCGGTCTCGACCGAGATGCCGTTGCGGGCGCGGTCGAGGCGCCGTGCGGCGACCTTCACTTCCAGCGCCTGCTTGCTGGCCAGCGTGACGGTGGTGTTCGAACCGGCCGCATCGGTCACCGTGACGATGCCGGTGCCGGCCTCGAAGGACGGCTTGTCGGCCACCACGGCATAGGTGCCGGGCGCGATGCCCTTGAAAGTGAAATGGCCCTGCCGATCGGATCGGGTGGAACCGATCACCTTGCCTTCGGCGGTCTGCAGGTTGATCTTGGCGCCGGCCAGCGGGCGGCCCAGCGCATCGTTGACGGTGCCGTCGACTTCGTGAGGGGAAGCCGGTCCCTGTGCGTGCGCGCCCGGCACGGCGAGGCCGTAGGCGAGCGCCATCGCGGCGCTCAGCCGCAATAGACGTGTCTTCATGACGTATAACTCCGGATAGTAATGGACAGCCGGCCGGGCATGGCGCAGACGAAGCCGCGCATGCCGCATTGCCGGCGTTAAAAATGACTAGGCGGGGAGAACGGCGGAAGGCGGCGCCTGCGACTGCGGAATCAGGTAGCTTTGCCGCGCGACGAAGCGGTAGATCGGCTGCGGATGAATGAGGTAGCGGAACAGCAGCGGCGTGGCCGCCACGTCGGCCACCACCGTCGGCATGGCGGCCGGCGCGTGCAGCGACATGTAGCAGGCCGGACAGTTGCGGTCGTCGTCCGCCAGCTTGTGATGGTGGAAGGCATCGCCGACCAGCTGCAGCGCGACCACGAGCAGCAGCAGCCATTGGGCGATGCGCTGCATGCGGGTGGCGGGACGGCGGGAACGGGTGGTGAATGCGCGCATGCGTTCGGTTCATTCCGCATCGTCTTCGCGCGTGGCGAAGGAGCGGCAATGTTCTGGCCCTGTTTTCTTTTCGGGAAAGAATTGCAACAAGGTTGCATATGTTACAGCAAAGCACGCGCGGCGGGAAGCGGCTTGCGGCGCGCACCGAGGCCGCCGCATTGCCGCCGGACTCAGCTCTTCAGGCGATAGCCGGTGCGGAAGATCCAGCCGACCACCAGCATGCAGGCGATCAAAAACACCAGCGTCATGCCGAGGCTGACGGCGACGCTGACGTCGGCGCTGCCGAAGAAGCTCCAGCGGAAGCCGCTGATCAGGTAGACCACCGGGTTGACCAGCGCGACCTTTTGCCAGAACGGCGGCAGCATGGAAATCGAATAGAAACTGCCGCCGAGGAAGGAGAGCGGCGTCACGATCATCAGCGGGATGATCTGCAGCTTCTCGAAGCTTGGCGCCCATACGCCGATGATGAAACCGAACAGGCTGAAGGTGACGGCGGTCAACAGCAGGAAGAAGAGCATCCACAGCGGATGCACGATCTCGAAGGCGACGAACAGCCGCGCGGTGGCCAGCGTCAGCAGCCCGAGGACGACCGACTTGGTGGCCGCCGCGCCGACATAGCCGGTCACGATCTCGACGTGCGAAATCGGCGCCGACAGGATCTCGTAGATCGTGCGCGACCATTTCGGCATGAAGATGCCGAAGGAGGCATTGGAGATGCTCTGCGTCATCAGGGCCATCATGATCAGTCCCGGCACGATGAAGGCGCCATAGCTGACGCCGCCGATCCGGACCATGTGCGAGCCGATCGCCGAGCCGAACACGACGAAGTAGAGCGAGGTCGAGATGACCGGCGAGGCGATGCTCTGCATCAGCGTGCGCCAGGTGCGGGCCATTTCGAACAGATAGATGGCGCGGATCGCGTACAGGTTCATGCTTATTCCGCCCTGACCAGGTTGACGAAGATTTCCTCCAGCGAGCTCTGGCGCGACTGCAGGTCCTTGAAATCGATGCCGTGCCCGTTCAGGCGGCGCAGCAGCTCGCCGATGCCGGTGTGCTCGCCCTGCGCGTCGAAGGTGTAGACCAGCTCGGCGCCGTCGGCCGACAGTTCCAGCGGCAGGCCGGCCAGTTCGCCGGGGATGCGCGCCAGCGGATGCTGCAGGTGCAGCGTCAGCTGCTTCTTGCCGAGCTGGGCCATCAATGCCTGCTTTTCCTCGACCAGGATGATCTCGCCCTTGCGGATCACGCCGATGCGGTCGGCCATTTCCTCGGCTTCCTCGATGTAGTGCGTGGTCAGGATGATGGTGACGCCGCTTTCGCGCAGGCGCCGCACCATGTCCCACATGTCGCGCCGCAGCTCGACGTCGACGCCGGCGGTCGGTTCGTCGAGGAACAGGATGGCCGGCTCATGCGACAGCGCCTTGGCAATCATCACGCGCCGCTTCATGCCGCCGGACAGCGCGAAGATCTTGTCGTCCTTCTTGTCCCACAGCGACAGCGCGCGCAGGATCTTTTCGATGTGCGCGCGATCCGGCGCCTTGCCGAACAGGCCGCGGCTGAAGTTGACCGTAGCCCACACCGTTTCGAACGCGTCGGTGGACAGTTCCTGCGGCACCAGGCCGATCTTCGCGCGCGCGGCGCGGTAGTCGGCGACGACATCGTGGCCGTCGGCCAGCACGGTGCCGCCGCTCGGATTGACGATGCCGCAGATGATGCTGATCAGGGTGGTCTTGCCGGCCCCGTTGGGGCCGAGCAGCGCGAAGATCTCGCCGCGCCGGATGTCGAGGTCGATACCTTTGAGCGCCTGGAAGCCGGACTCGTACTGCTTGGTCAGCCCCCGGATGGAAATGATCGGCTGCAAGCCGGCCTCCTGATGGTTCTGGTTGAACGCGAAGGCTAGATTGTATTGCGGATGGGCGGCACGCGCCCGGCATGGGGCGGCAAACGCGCGGGACGCCGATATGCGGCGCCCCGTGATGGGTTTCCTAGATGTCGGGATTTTCCGCAGCGCCCTTGGCGAGCATCTGGTTGAGCCGGCCGCGGTCCAGTTCGCGCTCCCAGGCCGATACGATCACGCAAGCTACGCCGTTGCCGACGATGTTGGTCAGCGCGCGGCATTCGCTCATGAAGCGGTCGATGCCGAGGATCAGCACCATGCCGGATACCGGCAGGTCGGGGATCACCGCCAGCGTCGCCGCCAGCGTGATGAAGCCGGCGCCGGTGACGCCGCTGGCGCCCTTGGAGGTCAGCATGGCGACCAGCAGGATCAATGCTTCCTGCTGCCAGGTCAGGTGGATGTTCAAGGCCTGCGCGATGAAGATCACGGCCAGCGTCATGTAGATGTTGGTGCCGTCCAGGTTGAACGAATAGCCGGTCGGGATCACCAGCCCGACCACCGAGCGCGAGCAGCCCAGGCGCTCCATCTTTTCCATCAGCTGCGGCAGTGCGGCTTCGGACGAACTGGTGCCGAGCACGATGGCAAGCTCTTCCTTGATGTAGCCGACGAAGCGCCAGATGCTGAAGCCGGTGAAGTGCGCCACGATGCCGAGCCCGACGAACACGAACACCAGCGCGGTCAGATAGAAGCAGCCGATCAGTTTCATCAGCGGCAGCAGCGACACGATGCCGTACTTGCCGATGGTGAAGGCCATCGCGCCGAAGGCGCCGATCGGCGCCACCTTGGTCACGATGCCGACCATGCGGAAGAAGATGCGCGAGACCTGGCCGACGAATTCCCGCACCATCGTGCCTTTCTCACCGATCATGGACAGCGACGAGCCGAACAGCAGGGCGGCGAACAGAATCTGCAGGATGTCGCCGCGGGCGAAGGCGTCGGTCACCGTGCGCGGAATGATGTGCAGCAGGAATTCGGCCGTGCTCTGCGCCTTGGCCTGCGTCGCGTAGGTGGCGATGCTCTTGGTGTCGATGGTGGCGGGATCGACGTTGAAGCCGGCGCCGGGCTGCAGCAGGTGCGCGGCGAACAGGCCGATGATCAGCGCCAGCGTCGACATCACCTCGAAGTAGATCAGCGCCTTGCCGCCGACTCGTCCGACCTTGCTCAGATCCTGCATGCCGGCGATGCCGGTGACCACCGTGCAGAAGATGATCGGGCCGATCAGCATCCGGATCAGCTTGATGAAGCCGTCGCCGAGCGGTTTCATGTCGACGCCGAGCGATGGGGTGAAGTGGCCCAGCAGGATGCCGAGCACGACGGCGAACAAGACCTGCACGTACAAGATGCGATAGAAAGGTTTTTTCATTTTTGTTCCTGCCTCCTGGTAGGGTCTTTTCGTCTCATGCGGCGGCACGACGGGCGTTCTCCGTCGACGGCGCCGTGTTCATTCCTGTCCGGCATGCGTTCGCGCATTGCGGCGGACATGGTGCGTAACGATAATCTCCCGGCGGTTTCTTGCCAACTGCAATCCGCACCGCCTCGGTTGCCGCCGGCACGCCGGCGGCAAAAAGGCGACAATGGCGGCGGCGTCCCATGCCCGGGATGTCTTGCCCTGTTCGAGCCGGTTCATGATCGCTTCTTCGCGCCTTCCCACCTTCTTCATTCCGCACGGCGGCGGTCCCTGCTTCTTCATGGCGTGGCCCGGCCGGCCGCATATGTGGGACCGCATGGCCGCTTTTCTGCGCGGCCTGCCGGACCTGGTCGGCGCGCGGCCGCGCGCGATCCTGATCGTTTCCGGCCATTGGATCGCGCCGGACTTCAGCGTGACCGCGGCGGAACGGCCGCCGCTGATCTACGACTACCACGGCTTTCCGCCCCATACCTATGCGCTGACCTATCCCGCGCCGGGCGCGCCGGCGCTGGCGCGTCGCGCGGCGGCACTGATCGAGGCCGCCGGCATGCCGGTCGCGCTGGATGCGCAACGCGGATTCGATCACGGCGTCTTCATTCCGTTCAAGCTGGCCTATCCCGATGCCGACGTTCCCATCGTGCAGATGTCATTGAAAGCCGGGCTGGATGCGGCAGCGCACCTGCGTGCCGGACACGCGCTGCAGGTCCTGCGCGAAGAAGGCGTGCTGATCGTCGGCAGCGGCATGAGCTTTCACAACATGCGCGGCTTTCATCCCGCTTTTACCGCCGCCTCGCGGCGCTTCGACGACTGGCTGGCCGATGCGGTGCAGGCGGAACCGGCGCGCCGTGACGCCCTGCTTGCGGCATGGGAAGAGGCGCCGGATGCGTGCGACGCGCAGCCGCATCCTGACCATCTGCTGCCTTTGATGGTGGCGGCCGGCGCGGCGGGCGAGGATGCCGGCCGCAAAGTGTTCGAAGACAAGGTGATGGACGTGTACGTCTCCGCCCATGCGTTCGGCGCCGTGTGCCGGACGGAGCCGTGAGGCCGCCGCGCGTGATCGATCAAGGGCCCGGAGCGGTGGACGACGCGACGGCGGCGAGTGCCTCGGGCTGCACGGGCTTGAAGCGCACGGTGACGGTGAGGCCGCCGCGCGCCGTCGTGCGGCCGAGGCTGATGATGGCGCCGTGCTGGTCGGCGATGGTGCGCGCGATGAACAGGCCCAGTCCGCTGCCGGATTCGCCGGTGCCTTCGCGGCGGTAGAAGCGGTCGAATACGCGCTGGCGGTCTTCTTCCGGAATGCCGGGCCCATTGTCCGCCACGCGCAACAGCGGGCTGCCGTCTTCGGCCACGGTCACCGACACGTCGACGCAGCCGCCGACATGGGTGTAGCGCGTGGCGTTGTCCACCAGGTTGCCGAGCATGATGCGCAGGCTGCTTTCGTCGCCCATCACGAGCGGCGCGGGAGACGTTGCGGTGCCCGCCACGACGCCGAGGTCGACGCCCTTGTTCTCCGCCTGCGAGGCGTGATCGGAGACGGTGTGCGCGGCCAGTTCGCGCAGGTCGATCGGCAGGTGCGAAGGCGGCCGCGCGTTGTGCTCGTGGCGCGCCAGCGTCAGCAATTGCTGCACCAGGTGGGTGGCACGGTTCAGGCGTTCGTGCAGCTTGCCGAAACCGGCCGTGACCTGGGCGCGGTCATGTTCGCGCTCCACCAACTGCAACTGCAGCTTCAGCGCGGCCAGCGGCGTGCGCAGCTCGTGCGCGGCGTCGGCGACGAAGGCGCGCTGCGTGGCGAAGGCGCGCGCCAGCCGTTCGAGCAGGCGGTTCAATTCGGTCAGGATGGGCTGCAGTTCCGGCGGATAGGCATTGTCCGGCAGCGGATCGAGCGCATCCGGCGAGCGCTGGCTGAGGTCGTGCGCGAGCCGGTGCATCGGCGCCAGGCTGCGCCCGACCACCAGCCAGATCAGCAATGCGAGGATGGGGACCAGCAGCATGAAGGGCGTCAGCGTGCGCACCGCCATGCCGACCGCCAGTTCGTCGCGCGCGGCATGCGGCTGCGAAATCTGGATCGTGCGGTTGGCGTTGCCTTCGCTGAAGATGCGCCAGCCCTTGCCCTGGAAGACCACCGAATGGAAGCCGAAATGCGGGAAGCGCGGCATGTCGGCGACCGGGCCGGAGGTGAAGACCAGCCTGCCTCTGGCGTTCCAGACTTGCACCGCGATCTCTTCGTGCTCGACCTTGCCGACCGGTAGATTGAGGCCGGCCGGAATCTCGTTCGGCAGCGCGTCGGCGATCTGCTGCAACTGGTAGTCGAACAGTTCGTTGGTCTCGTTGCGCACTTCGATGTAGGTGGCGAAGCTGGCGATCAGCGTCGCGGCGAACATGCCGCCCAGCAGGTAGATCAGGAGCTGGCGGCGGATGGTTCTCACGAACCGGTCCCGACCATGTAGCCGACGCCGCGCACGTTCTTGATGAATTCCGCACCCAGCTTCTTGCGCAGGCCGTGCACGTAGACTTCCACCGTGTTGCTTTCGATTTCCTCGTTCCAGCCGTACAGCCGTTCTTCCAGCTGCGCGCGCGACATCACGCGGCCGGGCGGGTCGATCAGGGCGAGCAGCAGCGCGAACTCGCGCGCGGACAGGTGCAGCGGCGCGCCCTTGTACGTGGTTTGGTGCGTGGCCGGATTCATGGTCAGGTCGCGGTAGTGGACCTCCGGATTGACGCGGCCGGCGCGGCGGCGGATCAGCGCGCGCATGCGCGCCAGCAGCTCGTCGAGGTCGAACGGCTTGATCAGGTAATCGTCGGCGCCGGCGTCCAGTCCCTGCACGCGCTCGGCGGTGGCGTCGCGCGCGGTCATGATCATCACCGAGGCGTCGCCGTGGCGGCGGCGGTAGTCTTCCAGCACCGCCAATCCCTGCTTGTGCGGCAGGCCGAGGTCGAGCAGCACGACTTCGTAATAGTGGTCGCTGAGCGCCAGTTCGGCCGCGCGGCCGTCGCGCACCCAGTCCACCGCATATTGTTCCTTGCGCAGGCATTCTTCCAGGCTTTCGCCGATCATCGGATCGTCTTCCACCACCAATACACGCATCGCATTCTCCTGATTCGGTGAGCTTGCCCGGCGGTCCGCGTGTGCCGTCCGCGACGGGGCAGGTCTTCAACGCCGGCCTGCGCGGCGCGGATGACAGTCGCGCCGGAAGCCGCGCAGCCTAGGCCGGGCATGCTTAAAAACGGCTTAAGCGCAAGGAGTGCGTTCCGCACTTTCGGCATTACAATGTGAGCCGGCAATTTATCACGCGATACAATACCGCGTCCGCTGCGCGACCGTTGTGCGTCATGCAACATGCTGCACAGGCTGTCCGGCGGAAGATCACGTTGCCGTTTCTTTCGTTTCTCTTTGCGCCTTTCCGCCGCTGCTGGCCCGACCTTTGAAAACCAAGATCCTCTACCTCATCCTCGCCATCATCACCGCCGGTCTTCTGGCAGTCGCCGCGATGGCGGCCTACGTGATGCTGGTCATCGTGCCGAACCTGCCCTCCATCGATGCGCTGACCGACTACCAGCCCAAGATTCCGCTGCGCGTCTACACCGCCGACAACGTGCTGATCGGGGAATTCGGCGACGAGCGCCGCGACTTCGTGCCGATCGACCAGATCCCGGCCAACATGAAGAACGCGCTGATCGCGATCGAGGACAACAATTTCTACGAGCACGGCGGCGTCGATTTCGAAGGGCTGGCCCGTGCCGCGATCGCCGACCTCTGGCGCCACAGCCGTGCGCAGGGCGCCTCCACCATCACCATGCAGGTCGCGCGCAACTTCCTGCTGACGCGCCAGAAGACCTACAGCCGCAAGCTGCAGGAGATGGTGCTGGCCTACCGCATCGAGAGCCAGCTCAGCAAGGACAAGATCCTCGAGTTGTACATGAACCAGATCTACCTGGGCGAACGCGCGTTCGGCTTCGGCAGCGCGGCGCGCATCTACTTCGGCAAGCCGCTGCAGAAGCTGACCATCGCGGAAGACGCGATGCTGGCCGGCCTGCCGAAGGCGCCCAGCACCGCCAATCCGGTGGTCAATCCGAAGCGCGCGACCGAGCGCCAGCAGTACGTGCTGAAGCGCATGCGCGAGCTCGGCTTCATCACCGATGCACAATACCAGGAAGCGAAGAACGAGAAGCTGCACGTGCTCCCCAACGGCAACGGTTTCCACGTGCACGCCGAATACGCCGCCGAGAACGTGCGGCAGTTCATGTATTCGCTGTACAAGGACGACACCTACACCAAGGGCTACACCGTCTACACGACCCTGACCAAGGCCGACCAGGACGCTGCCTACGAGGCGGTCCGGCGCGGCGTGATGGACTACGACCGGCGGCACGGCTATCGCGGCCCCGAAGCTTTCATCGACCTGCCGGAGGACGACGACGACCGCCAGCAGGCGATCGACGACGCGCTGGTCAAGCATCCGGACAGCGACGACCTGAAGGCGGCGGTCGTGCTGCGCGCCTCGCCGCGCGCGGTGGTGGCGCGCACGGTGTCCGACGGCGACGTCGAGATCACCGGCGACGGCCTGCGCTTCGCGGCTTCGGGGCTGTCGCCGCGGGCGCCCGAGCGCAAGCGGATCCGCCCGGGTGCGGTGATCCGCGTGATGCAGGATGCCAAGGGCAAGTGGGCGATCACGCAGCTGCCCGAGGTCGAGGCCGCGCTGATCTCGGTGAGCAGCCTGGACGGCTCGATCAAGGCGATGGTCGGCGGCTTCGATTTCGGCATGAACCAGTTCGACCACGTCACGCAGGCGTGGCGCCAGCCTGGTTCCACCATCAAGCCGTTCGTCTATTCGGCCGCGCTGGAAAAAGGCTTCTCGCCCGGCACCATCATCAACGACAAGCAACTGGGCGACGAAGCGCCGATCGTGCAGGGCAAGCCGTGGAATCCGAGCAACGACGACAACGTCTACGACGGTCCGATCACGATGCGTACGGCGCTGAAGAAGTCGAAGAACCTGGTGTCGATCCGCATCCTGCGCAAGATCACGCCGGCCTACGCGATCCAGTACATGACGCGCTTCGGCTTCGACAAGGACAAGCAGCCGGATAACCTGACGCTGACGCTCGGCACCGGTTCGGTCACGCCGCTGCAGATGGCCGGCGCCTACTCGGTGTTCTCCAACGGCGGCTTCAAGATCGATCCCTACCTGATCCAGAAGGTGGTGGACAGCAAGGGCAACGTGCTGATGGAAGCGCGCCATCCGCAGGCGGGCGACGAGGCCGCGCGCGTGATCGATCCGCGCAACGCGTTCCTGATGGATTCGATGCTGCGCGACGTGGCGCACTCCGGCACCGGCGCGATGGCCGGCCAGAAGCTGGGCCGTCCCGACCTCGCCGGCAAGACCGGCACCACCGAGAGCGCGATGGACGGCTGGTTCGCCGGCTATGCGCGCGACGTGGTGACGGTGGCCTGGATGGGCTACGACCAGCCGCGCTCGCTGGGTTCGCATGAATTCGGCGCCACGCTGGCGCTGCCGATGTGGATCGACTACATGCGCACGGCGCTGCGCGACAAGCCTGTGCTCGGCGTCGTCGTGCCGCAGGGGCTGACGCAGGTGAACGGCGACTGGACGTACGACGAATACGCCAACGGCGGCGGTGTGCAGTCGCTGGACGTGGACCAGCCGAAGGGATTCTGGGAGCGCCTGTTCGGTCCTGCGCCGTCGCAGCCCGCGCCGCAACCCGGCAGCCCGCCGCCCGGCCAGCCGCCTGCCGCGCCGCCGCCTTCCCAGCAGCAGCCACAGCCGCAGGACGATCCCTACCACGGCTAGCGGGGAGCGGTGCGATGAAAGTCCTGGTCGCCGTCGCGGGCTGTTTTCCAGCCTTGCGCGGTTTGAGCGCGCAGCAGTTCGCCGGTGCGATCGAGCCGCGCCTGATCGACGTCCGCAATCCGCGCACCGGCCTGCAGGTGGACCTGTTCGGCCGCGTGACGGACGTCAGAACGCCGCCGGCGCAGGCGCCCGAGGATGCCGTTGTCGCGGAAATCGACATCGCCGACGATTTTCTGCAGCGGCACGGGCTGAGCGCGGCGCAGGTGCGCGAGATGGTCGCCGGCCGCATCACCAAGCTGCGCCATCCCGCCACCGGCGCCATGACGCCGGTCAACGCCGTGCCGGTCCAGTCCTGATTCCCTCTTGCAACGTGACAAGGCCCGCCCGCCGGGAGAAACCCGGCATTCCGACGTCCTGGCGGCCGGGGGCACAGCGGGATTCACGGCCGATTGCACCCGACTCACAGCCTGATTCACAGTTGATTCCCGAGGCCGCGCGCAGAACCGCCTCGCCGCGGCGCTGTCAGGACATCCATGGACGATGTGAACCACACCGGACGGGAGCGGCAGACGAGGGCGCGCGCCAGGCGCTGGCTGCTGGCGCCGCTCTGGATCGCGCTGCTCGTGCTCGTATGGGAAGCGTGGCCCTTCCTGCCTTCGGCCTTCCGCAATCCCTTCTATGCGATGTCGCTGAGTTTCCGGCGCGCGCCGACCGCGCTGCCGGTGCCGGTGGCCGGCGTGCGGCCGGGGCAACTGCGCGACACCTGGGGTGCGCCGCGCGGCAACGGGCGCGGACATGAAGGCGTCGACATCTTCGCGCCGCGCGGCACGCCGGTGTTTTCCACCACCGAGGGCCTGGTGACCCGCATCGGGGCGAGTGAACTGGGCGGCAAATCGGTGTGGATACTGGGACCCGGCGGGCAGCACCATTACTATGCGCACCTGGATACCTACGCCGACCTCCGTGTCGGCGATCGCGTGTCCGCCGGCACCATGCTCGGGACCGTGGGCAATACCGGGAACGCGCGCAACGGGCCGCCGCATCTGCATTACGGCATCTACGCCGATGGCAGCGCCATCGATCCCTATCCCTTGCTGCGCTGGCGCGGCGCCGCTACCGCAGCTGCGCCGCGCTAGCTGTCTGGCATCGTTCCGCGGCGAAAAGAAAACGCCTCAGGGCGCGGCCGACAGCGCCTTCATCTGCGGCTTGTCCACCGGCTTGGCGAGATTGGCCGGCGTCAGCATGTACATATAGCTTTGCGCAACCCAGCGGCCGCCGGTCCAGTAGGTCCAGCCTATCCAGACGCTCGGGTGGTGCGTCATGTAGGACACCATGGCGGCGCCCTCGGTAAGGCAAGTCGGCTGCTGCGACCAGCCCATTTCGCCGATGAACATCTTGTAGTGGTTGGCCTGCGCCCAGGCGGTGGCGGCGACCAGTGCGGTGCTGCCCTTGCCGGCCACACAGGCGGGATGGGTGCCCGAGGCATCGCTGTCCAGGTATTGGTGCACCTCGAAGGCGAAGTTCGGGTCCCGGAAGCCGGCCCAGGCCGCCGCATTGCCGCTCGACAACCAGCTATGCGCGCCGGTCCAGTCGGTGCCGGGGATCAGGATCAGCTGGCGCGCGCCGGCCTTGCGGATGCCGTACACGCCGTATTCGGCCACCGCGCGCCATTCCTTGGCGGTCTGCTTGTTCGGTTCGTTCATCAGGCCGAAGATCACGTTCGGATCGCTCTTGAACGCCAGCGCGACACGCTTCCAGAAATTGCCGAACTCGCTGGCGGGCAGCCCGCCCTTGATGCCGTAATACTTTTTCGTCTTGCTGACCGAATCGTAGCGGGCGCCGTACTCGTGCGGATCGAGGATCACGTACATGCGCTGCTGCGCGGCATAGTCGACCACCGCGCGCAGGCGCGCCAGTTCGGCCTGGTCGAGCGGACCGTTGTCGACGGGCTGCAGGCGGGAGCCGGAAAAGGGCAGGCGTATCGTGTTGAATCCCTTGCCGTGGTAATAGGCGATTTCCGCATTGGACGGATAGGTGTACTGATAGCCGGCCTTGGCCTTGATGTTGTTGGCGTCGTACTCGGCGCCGGAAAGATTGACGCCCTTGTAGTGCAGTGAAGCGCTCGACATCGCCATCTGCGCGGCCACGGCGCTGCCTGCGCATGCGGATCCGAGCACGAACAACAGGCAGGTAGCGATGCTGCGGGACTTTTCCAAGGTGGACCTCATGAGTGACGGGTGGGAACAGGAACGCAGGCCGCCGTCTCCGCAAGCGGAGGGACGGCGCGGGAAGCGGGCGGCGTGACGGCTGCCGCCCGCGGTGCTCTATGAGGCATGGGGGGGCGAAAAGTTCCATATTGTTTTTTTCGAAACAAAAGTGCGCCGCCCCGGTCATAGATGCTGAACGCAAGGGAGCGAACGATTCCCGCAACAGGGCGTCCTTCGCTGATCCGCCGCTCGCCGGCCATCTGCCACTCTCCGCTGTCCGACATGTCATTGCCCGTCGCCCGTTACTCCTGTCGTCCCGCGCCACGGCGCGGCGCCGGCTTCACGCTGATCGAAATCATGGTGGTGGTCGTCATCATGGGCATCATGGCCGCCTTGATCGTGCCCAAGCTGATGGGCCGCACCGAGGATGCGCGCATCGCCGCGGCGCGGCAGGACATCGCGACCATCATGCAGGCGCTGAAGCTGTACCGCCTCGACAACCATCGTTATCCGACCACCGAGCAGGGACTGGAAGCCCTCGTGACCAAGCCGGAGTCCGGACCGCCGGCCCCGGGCTGGAAACCCGGCGGCTACCTGGAGCGGCTGCCGAAGGACCCGTGGGGTAACCCGTACCGCTATCTGTCGCCCGGCGTGCACGGCGAGGTCGATGTGTTCTCCTACGGCGCGGACGGGCAGCCGGGCGGCACCGGCGCGGATGCAGACATCGGATCATGGGAGCTTTGAGCGTCGGCACGGCATGGGCGCGTCGGACACGAAGCGGATTCACCCTGATGGAGCTGCTGCTGGTGATCGTGATCGCCGGCATCGCGCTCGGCATGGTGTCGCTGTCGCTGCGGCCCGGCGAAGCGCGCGCGCTGCAGGACGATGCCGCGCGCCTGGCGGCGCTGATGCAGCTGGCCGGCGACGAGGCGATCCTGCGCGACCGATCGATCCTGCTTGAGGCGGACGCGCAAGGGTACCGTTTCTTCGTGCGCGCGCAGGATGCGTGGCAGCCGCTGAACGACGACAGGCTGCTGCGCAGCCGGCATTTTTCGCAGGTGGTGCAGTTGCGCCTGCAGCCCGATGGCACTGGCGGCGCGGTGCGCATCGTGTTCGAGCCACAGCCGGTCGGCAGGCCCTTCGACCTGCGGCTGTCGGCCGGCGACGCCTCGGCGGACATCCATGCGGACGGACTTGGGCAATACGTGGTGGAGTGACATGCGTGCAAGCGGGCATTTTCCTGTACATCTTCCTGCGCATCTTTCGGTGAGATGCGCAAGCGGCGCGGCGCGGCGCGGCTTCACGCTGCTCGAAGTGCTGGTCGCGCTAGCGATCGTCGCGATCGCGCTGGCGGCAGGGCTGCGCGCGCTCGGCAGCCTGACGGCGGACAGCGAGGCGCTGCGGGTGGCGACGCTGGCCGCCTGGTCGGCGCAGAACGCGCTGGTGCAGCGCGCGCTGGACGGCACCTTGCCCGATGCCGACGGCAGCAGCGCGGCCTGTCCGCAGGCCGAACTGAATTTCCTCTGCGTCGAGGCGACCTCCGTCGGCGCGGACGGCGATTTCCGCCGCGTGGAAGTCGGCGTGTACGAGGCCGGCGCGCCGCAGCGCGCCGTCGCCGATCTCGTCAGCGTGGTGCGCAATGCCGTCTGACCGCATGCACGGCTTCACGCTGATCGAAATGCTGATCGCCATCGGCATCCTAGCCATGATCGCCGTGCTGGGCTGGCGCAGCCTCGACGCCATGATGCGCTCGCGCACCGCGTTGACCGATTCGATGCAGCAGCTGCGCGCCATGCAGCGCACCTTCGCACAGATGCAGGACGACTGCGCGCACCTGGCATCGATCACCGTGGTCGGCAACTTCATGCCCGTTCGCATCCGGCAGGGGCGGTTGAGCCTGCTGCGCGAAGTGCTTGCGCCGGACCAGCCGCCGCGCATGCAGGTGGTGGTGTACTACCTGGAGAACGGCGTGCTGAAGCGGCGCGAATCGCCCGCCACACGCGATTTGCCCGCGCTGGAACAATTGCTGCAGGAGGACGCCGAGGCCGATGCGGTCGAGGACGTCGAGACCGCCGGCGCGTGGGACGTGGCGCTGCAGAGTGACGTCTACGGCATGGCGCTGCGCGTCTGGAACGGCGGCTGGAGCGATCAGGACGCGACCGGCATGCCGCCGCGCGGCCTCGAGGTGCGCCTGCAGTTCGGCGCCGGCGCAGGCACGGTGCGCCGCCTTTTCCTGCTGGGTGGCGCATGAAATCCGGCGGCCAGCGCGGCGTGGCGATCGTGATGGCCCTGTTGCTGACGGCATTGGCGGTCAGCATCGTGGCCGGACTGTTCTGGCGGCAGCAGGTGCAGATACGCCTGGTCGAAAACGAGCGCCTGCGCCTGCAGGCGCAATGGCTGCTGCGTGGCGCCTTATCGTGGGAGCGGCAGGTGCTGGCGGACGACGATCGCCGCTCGGCTGTCGACTACCAAGGCGAGCCCTGGTCGCGTCCGCTGGCGGCGACCATGCCGGTCACGGCGGCGAACGGCGGCGAGGCGGAACTGGGCGGCGCGCTGGTGGACGCGCAGGGACGTTTCAACCTCGCCAATCTCAGCGACGAAGGCCAGATCGATCCGATCGCCACCGGCGCCTTTGCGCGCCTGCTGAGCGGCCAGGGCATCAACGGCGAACTGGCATGGGCAGTGGCGCGCGCGATCGCCGCCACGCAGCGCGGCAACGACGCCGGCCGGCCGCGCATGCGGTTCTGGCAACTCGGCGACCTGCTGGCGGTGCCGGGCTTCGACGCCGCGATGGTGGCGCGCCTGCGCGGCCTGGTGGTGGCGCTGCCGGATTCCACGCCGATCAACCTGAACACCGCGCCGCCGGAAGTCGTGGCCGCGCTGTACAACATTCCGCTGTCGCAGGCCGAGGCGCTGGTGGCGGAGCGCGCGCGCGCCTATTTCCGCGACGGCGCCGACCTGGCCACGCGTTCTGTCACCCGCACCCTGCCGCAGCCGGACGGGCAGATCACCTTCAGCAGCCACTACTTCCTCGCCCGCTGCGGCGTGCAGATCGGCAAGGCGGAACTGCACGCCGATGCGCTGATCCAGCGCGACAGCGGCCAGACCTGGGTGCTGTGGGAGCGCCAGGGAGACGTGTCGTGAGCACGCTGATCGTCCGCATGCCGTCGCACGCCGCCGCCGAGGAGGCCGACGACTGGACCAGGCTGCGCTGCGCCTACGTCATGTCCGACGGCGACCTTGCCGACGGCGTCGAGACGCTGGCGGACCTGGCCGGCGAGATCGCCGACGCGCGGCGCCTGGTGCTGGTGATCGCCGCCAGCGACGTCACGGTGATGCGCGTGAAGGTGCCGCCGCTGTCGGCGTCGCAACTGCGGCGCGCCTTGCCGAATCTGGTCGAGGACCGCCTGCTGTCCGATCCGGCCGAATGCGTGTTCGTCGCGACGCCGGTGGAAGACGGCATGTGCACGGTGGCGATCATGCAGCGCGGCTGGCTGGAAACGGTCGCCCGCACGCTGGCTGGCTACGGCGCGTCGGCGGTGGTGGCGGTGCCGGCCCAGCTTTGCCTGCCGCCGGAGGCGGACGGCGCGGTCGCGGCGGCGGTGACGGTCGACCAGCGCGAGATCACCCTGCGCCTGTCGCCTGATGCAGGATATGGCGTGCATCTGGCGGCCGAGGGCGCCGGCGCGGTCGCGCACGGCGGCGAAGCGGTGGCGGCGGCGCAGGTGCTGCAGGCGCTCGCCGCCATGCTGCCGGCCAGTCGCATCCGGCTGCGCGCGCCGGCGCAGCGCCTGCACGCCTACCGCCAGGCGCTGCAGCACATGCAGGCCGAACAGGGTCCGGAGCTGGCGCTGCCCACGGTCGAATTCGAGGCGGACGACTGGGCACGCTGGGTCAGGAGCATCGGCGCGGTCGAGATGAACCTGCTGGCCGACGCGCCGAATGCGGCCAGCGCGCGGCATCGCGACTGGCGCAGCCGGCGTCTGCTCGCTGGGCTGGCGGCGGCCGTGCTGGTGGTCAACGTCGCGGGCCTGAACGCGCAATGGTGGCGCCTCGCGCACGAAGCGCGACAGCTGCAGGACGGCATGCTGCAGACCTACCGCAGCACTTTTCCGCAGGACACCGTGATCGTCGATCCGCTGTTGCAGATGCAGCGCCACCTGGCGGACATGCAGCGCGGCGGCAACCTGGCGCCGGACGGTTTCCTCTCGCTGCTGGCGCGTTTCGGCGCGGCGTGGAGCAAGGGCACCGGCACGCCGCCCGCGCCGCAGATCGTTCACCTGGCCTATGCCGGCGGCACGCTGAACATCGGCCTGCAGCCGGACGGCGACACCACCATGAACACGCTGGCCGACGCCTTGCGCGCGCAGAAGCTGACGGCGACGGCGGCCGGCCAGGGCCAATGGCAGGTGAGGAACGCGCCATGAATCCGCGCGAGGCATGGCAGCGGGCCAGGGCGGCGTGGCAGGGATTCTGGCGCGCGCGCAACCGTCGCGAACGCAACATGCTGCTGGCGGGCGCCGCGGCCTGCGCGCTGGCGGCCACCTACGCGCTGCTGATCGCGCCGGCGGTCACCGGAACGGCGGCGCTGCGTCGCGGCCTGCCGGCGCTGCGGCAACAGGCCGCGCAGATGCGGCAGCTCGCCGCGCAGGCGGCGCAGCAGAAGGCAGGGCGGAAGGCGGGACCGGAGGCGGCGGCGGCGCCCGCCGCGGCGGACCAGGCGCCGCTGGCCATGACGCGCGAGTCGATCAAGGCGTCGCTGCAGGCGGCGGGCCTGGCGGCCGACGGTATCGACGTGACGGGACAGACGGCGCGGCTGCAATTCGCCGCCGCGGCGGCGGCCGGCCTGATCGCATGGCTGGAGCAGGCCCAGGCACAGAGCCTGACGGTGACCGACGTGGACATCACGATGCAGGACGACGGACGGACCGCGAGCGGCACGGTGACGCTCGCCACAACGGAAGAGGAGAGGCAATGAACAAGACCATCCCAGCCCCTGCGCGGCGGCATGGCGCCGCGCGCGTCCGGCGCCTGTGCGCGGCGCTGCTGCTGGCGGCCGTGCTGCCGGCGACGGCGCAGACCGGTCCGGCCAGCCCGGCGGCCCCGGCGCCCCCGGCGGACAAGGCGGGACTGAATTTCGTCAATGCCGACATCGATTCCGTGGTGGCCGCAGTCGGCCAGTACACCAACACCACCTTCATCCTCGACCCGCGCGTGCGGGGCACCATCAACCTGGTGTCGGACGGCCCGGTGACGCGCCGGCAGGCCATGCGCCTGCTGACTTCGGCGCTGCGCCTGCAGGGCTACGCGGTGGTACCGGGCGACGGTTTCTCCAAGGTGGTGCCGGAGGCCGACGCCAAGCTGCAGGCGGCGTCCACGCAGTCGCCGCTGCGCGGCGACCAGATCGCGACGCAGATCTTCCACCTCAACTACGAATCCGCTCCCAACCTGGTGCCGATGCTGCGGCCGCTGATCTCGCCCAACAACGCCATCAGCGCCGACCCGACCACCAACACGCTGATGGTGACCGACTACGGTGACAACCTGCGCCGGATCGGCAAGATCATCGCCTCGCTCGACCTGCCCGCCGCCAGCGAACCGGAGATCATTCCGATCCACTACGCGATGGCGACCGACATCGCGGTGATGTTGAACCGCCTGATGGAACCGTCCACGCCCGGTGGCGGCCCCAACGCCGCACAGGGCAACGAGGCCGGACGCCTGTTCGCGCTGGCAGATCCGCGTACCAATTCCGTCATCCTGCGCGCGCCGTCGATCGCGCGCGCCAATCTCGCCAAGACGCTGATTGCCAAGCTCGATCTGCCGACCGCGCAGCCGGGCAACGTGCACGTGGTGCCGCTGAAGAACGCCGAGGCGATCGAACTGGCCAAGACGCTGCGCGCGGTGGTGCTGGCCAACAATCCGAACGCGCGCAGCGAGAACGCCGTGCAGCAGGCGCAGACGCCGTCGCAGCCGCCGCAGCAGCAGAATGCAGCCACGAACACGAACACCGCCGGCACGACGACCGCAAGCGACACGACGCAGAGCGGCGACAACAGCACGCAGATGAACAATGGGCCGCTGAACAATCAACCGAAGGAAAGGTTGCCGACGGGCGGCCCGGCCGGCTTCATCCAGGCCGATCCGGCCACCAATTCGCTGATCATCACGGCCAGCGAACCGGTATACCGCAACCTGCGCCGCGTGATCGACCAGCTCGACGTGCGGCGCGCGCAGGTCTACGTCGAATCGCTGATCGTCGAGGTCACGTCGGACAAGGCGGCGGAATTCGGCATCCAGTGGCTGGGCGCGTCCGGCAACGCCAACAGCCGCTACCGCGTCGGCGGCATCACCGGCTTCACCACGCCGGGTTCCGGCAGCAACCTGATCAGCCAAGCCGTCTCCACTGCCGCCGGCGGCGCGCTGCAGTCGCCGGGCAACGGCCTGACGCTCGGCGTCGTCCATCAGTCGGGCGGACAGATGGACCTCGGCGTGATCGCCCGCGCGCTGCAGAGCGACGCCGACACCAACATCCTGTCGATGCCGAACCTGGTCACGCTGGACAACGAGGAAGCGCGCATCATCGTCGGCCAGAACGTGCCCTTCATCACCGGCGAATACACCACCACCGCGTCGGGCAGCTCCAATCCGTTCCAGACCATCGAGCGTGAGGACGTCGGCCTGTCGCTGCGCATCCGGCCGCAGATCTCGGAAGGCAACACGGTGCGCATGCAGATCTACCAGGAGGATTCCAGCATCCAGCCGACCACGACCGGTACTGCCGCCGACATCATCACCAACAAGCGTTCGGTCGAGACCAACGTGGTGGTCAACGACGGCCAGATCATCGTGCTGGGCGGCCTGCTGGAGGATTCGGTCAGCGACAGCGAGGAGAAGGTGCCCGGGCTGGGCGACATCCCGGTGCTGGGCAACCTGTTCAAGTACCGCAGCCGCAGCCGCACCAAGACCAACCTGATGATCTTCCTGCGTCCCATCATCCTGCGCAGCAACGATCAGAGCGTGGACGTCTCCGGCGACCGCTACGACATGATGCGCAGCATCGAGGCGACCACGAAACTGAAGCCGAGCTGGATTGCGCCGGACAACGGCGTGCCGGTGATGCCGCCGCTGGAGAACGGGCAGCCGCAGGGCGGCCAACTGGCGCGGCGCCCGGCGCCGCTGCTCGAACCGGCGCTGCAGCGCGTATCGGAACGCGCGCAGGGCATCGTGCCGACCGCGCCGAACGCGCCCCTCAACCTGCCGGCGGCGCCGGCGGCATCGCCCCCGCCGGCGCCGCCGGCCACGCACGAGGAGTAACGCGATGGCAAGCTCGCATTTGCTTCCCTTTTCCTTCGCGCGCGACTTTTCCATCCTGGCGCGCCGCGCCGATCCGTCCGGGCCGGTGGAGGTGTGGATGTCCAGCGCCACGCCGCCCAGCGCAGCCGGCGAGGTCGCGCGCCGCTTCGGCTACGTGAAGATGCGCTCGATGCCGGTCGACGCGCTGCAGCAGGCGATCGCCGAGGCCTATGCCGACGTCGGCGGCAATGCGGCGCAGGTGATCGACGAATACGAATCCGACCTCGACCTGGCGCAGCTGATGCTGGACGTGCCGGCTACCGAGGACCTGCTGGAATCGGCCGACGACGCGCCGGTGATCCGCATGATCAACGCGCTGCTGACGCAGGCCTTGCGCGAGGGTGCGTCGGACATCCACGTCGAACCCTTCGAGCAGGTGTCGGTGGTGCGCTTCCGCATCGACGGCATGCTGCGCGACATCGTGCGACCGAAGAAGGGCATCCACGCCTCGCTGATCTCGCGCATCAAGATCATGGCCCAGCTCGACATCGCGGAAAAGCGCCTGCCGCAGGACGGCCGCATCACGCTGCGCGTCGGCGGCAAGCCGGTCGACGTGCGCGTGTCCACGCTGCCGACCGGCCACGGCGAACGCGCGGTGCTGCGCCTGCTGGACAAGGAAGCGGGGCGGCTCGACCTGCTCGACCTCGGCATGAACGACGCCACGCTGCAGTCTTTCGACCGGCTGATCAGCCAGCCGCACGGCATCGTGCTGGTGACCGGTCCGACCGGCTCCGGCAAGAGCACCACGCTGTACGCCGCGCTGTCGCGGCTGAATTCGACCACCACCAACATTCTGACCGTGGAGGACCCGATCGAGTACGAACTGCCCGGCGTCGGCCAGACGCAGGTCAACCCGCGCATCGACATGACCTTCGCCAAGGCGCTGCGCGCGATCCTGCGCCAGGATCCGGACGTCATCATGATCGGCGAGATTCGCGACCTCGAAACCGCGCAGATCGCGGTGCAAGCGTCGCTGACCGGCCACCTGGTGCTGGCCACGCTGCACACCAACGATGCGGCGGCGGCGGTCACGCGCCTGCTCGACATGGGCATCGAACCCTTCCTGCTGGCGTCGTCGCTGCTGGGCGTGGTGGCGCAGCGGCTGATCCGCACGCTGTGCCCGTACTGCAAGCGCTACGACGGCCGCGAGTGGCATGCGGTGGGTTGTGCCCGATGCGGCCAGACCGGCTTTCTCGGCCGCGTCGGCATCTACGAAGTCCTGCAGATGGACGAAGGGATACGCGCGCAGATCCACGACCGCGCCTCGGAAGCCGACATCCGCACCGAAGCGCAGACCGCCGGCATGCGCACGATGCGCGAGGACGGCCAGCGCTGGGTCGCCGACGGCACGACCACGCAGGCCGAACTGCTGCGGGTGACGAGCGAATGACGCCGGCATTGCCATCCTGAAGCGGAACGACGACCATGCCGGCATTCCGATACGAAGCGGTCGACAGCGCGGGCGAGACCCGCCGCGGCATCGTGCACGCGGACAGCCAGCGCGCCGCGCGCGGCGAATTGCGCGGCCAGGGCCTGGTTCCGTTGTCGGTCGAGATGCTGGGTGCTTCGGACGATGCGGCCGGGGGGCGGCGGCCGCGCTTCGGCGAGCGGCTGTCCAGCACCGAGCTCGGCATGCTGACGCGCCAGCTCGCCAGCTTGCTGCAGGCCGGGCTGCCGCTTGAACAGGCGCTGAGCGCGCTGCTGGAACAGGCCGAGCGCGCCTACATCCGCGAGCTGCTGGGCGCGATCCGTTCGGAAGTGATGAGCGGCAGCTCGCTGTCGGTCGCGCTGTCGCACCATCCGCACGACTTCATCGACATCTACCGCGGGCTGGTGGCCTCCGGCGAGGAGACAGGGCAGCTGTCGCAGGTACTGTCGCGGCTGGCGGACTACCTGGAACGCCGCAACGCGCTGGTGCAGAAGGTGCGGCTGGCCTTCACCTATCCCGCCATCGTGACGCTGGTCGCGCTCGTGATCATCATCTTCCTGCTGACCTACGTGGTGCCGCAGATCGTGTCGGTGTTCGTCAACACCAAGCAGAAGCTGCCGCTGCTGACGGTGGCGATGCTGGCGCTGTCGGACTTCGTGCGGAAATACGGCTGGATCGTGCTGATCGCGCTGGCCGTCGTCGCCTGGCTGTGCCGCCGCGCGCTGGCCAATCCGGTGACTCGGCGCAACTGGCATCGCTGGCTGCTGAGCGCGCCGCTGTACGGCCGCTTCGAACGCAGCCTGAACACGGCGCGCTTCGCCAGCACGCTGGCGATCACCACCGGCTCCGGCGTGCCGATCCTGCGCGCGCTGCAGACCAGCCGCGACACGCTGTCCAACACCGCCATGCGCGAGCTGGTGGAGCAGGCCACGCTCAGCGTGCGGGAAGGGGTGGGGCTGGCGCGCGCGCTGTCGGCCAACCGCTACTTTCCGCCGATGCTGCTGCACATGATCCGTGCCGGCGAGGCGACCGGCGAACTGCCGGCGATGCTGGAGCGCGCCTCCTCCGCGCAGGAGCAGGACCTGGAGCGGCGCGCGATGACCATCGCCGGGCTGCTGGAGCCGGCGCTGATCCTGTTCATGGGCGTGGTCGTGCTGCTGATCGTGCTGGCGGTGCTGATGCCCATCATTGAAATCAACCAGTTGGTGCGATGAAGATCAAGTTCAAAGCCGGCTTCCAGCCGAACGCGAAGCCGCCCATGCTCGCCGCCATCGCCCTGCTGGCGCTGGCCGTGGCCACTTCCGTCTTCTATTGGGCCTATCGCCTGGCCGAGCGGCCGCCGGCGCCACCCGCCGCGCTGCCGGTCACGGCCGAGCCGACGCCGAGCGCGACGTCGGCGATCTTCGGCAGCCAGCCGGACATGCTGCCTTCCGCCGCCAGTCTCAGCGTCAGCGGCGTCATCATCGCGCCCGATCCGGCCGACAGCATCGCCATCGTCGCCAATCAGGGGCAACGGCCGCGCGCGTTGCGGGTCGGGACGGACATCCTGTCCGGCGTGCACTTGGCCGAAGTGCATTCGACCTACATCGTGGTATCCGACGGTGAACGCACCATGCGCATCGATCTGCCGCAGCATGCTTCGCGTGCGCAGACGTCAGAGGCGAGCGCGCCGGAACCAGCGTCCGCCGACGACGATGAAGGCCTGCGCGGCGAGCCGCCGCACAGGACGGGCAACGGCGGCGATCAGACCGACGAGGCGGCACCGCCGCCATAGCGTTCGCCATGCCATCGTGTGCGCAAAAATGATGTATCGTCGAAGCGCGCGGCTATCGTGCCGACGTCGCGCGTCAAAAAAGAATGCGTTGCGGCAACGGACGCCGGCGCCGCAACGCAAAGGAGACAGCCATGGCTGAGAGGGCCGTCACGCCGGCCGGTTTTTCGCCGGAAGCATATGCGTTCATCCGGCAACTGGCCGGCAATGTGCGCGAGGGCATCGCCATACTCGACGGCGAGCTGCGCTATGTCATCTGGAATCCCTATCTCGAAAATCTGACCGGCTTTTCCCAGCAGGAGATCGAAGGGCGGCGCATCATGGACGTCTTTCCGATGCTGGAGGACAACGGCGTGTGCGACCTGCTGCGCCGCACCCTGACCGGGGAAAACACCGAAGCCTCGGACATCCGCATCGCGCATCGCGACGGCCGGGAAGGGCGCTGGATCAAGGCCGAGCACACGCCTTTCCGCCTGCAGGACGGCAAGGTGATCGGCGTGATCGTGACCATGCGCGACATCACCGCGCACACGGAGCAGCAGAATCGCATCGCCCGCCTCACACGCATTCACGCGATGATGAGCGGCGTCAACGGCGCGCTGTTGCGCATCCAGGACCGCAAGCTGTTCCTGCAGGAAGCGTGCAGGATCGCCGCCGAGGCCGGCGGCTTCCTTTCCTGCTGGATCGGCCTGATCGACAGCGACACGCTGGACGGGCGCGTGGTGGCGTGGGGCGGCATGGACGGCAGCTACGTCGGCCGCATCCGGCTCACCGCCCGCGCGCATTCGACCTACGGCGGCCGGCCGGCCAACGTGGCGGCCAGGACCGGCGTGACGGTCGTCGCCAATGACCTGGCGGCCGATCCCGCCTTTGCCGGCCTGCACGAGGAATTGCTGGCGAAAGGCCATCGCGCGATGGCCGCGCTGCCGCTCAAGGTGGACGGCCGCGTGGTCGGCGTGATGTCGCTGTTCGCCGGAGAAAAAGGCTTTTTCGACGAAGCCGAGCTGAAGCTGCTCAACGGCCTGGCCGACGACATCGGCTTCGGCCTGCAGTACATCGAGAAGGAGGAACGGCTTGCCTATCTGGCCTATTACGATGCGCTGACCGGCCTGCCCAACCGGCAGTTCTTCCTCAAGCGGCTGGATGCCGCGCTGCAGGCGGCCGGCGGCGCCGGCAAGAAGCTGGTCGTCGTGGTCGGCGACATGCAGCGCTTCCACCAGATCAACGACACCTTCGGCCGCAGCGGCGGCGACGAACTGATCCGGCAGATCGCGGTGCGCCTCGGCAACCTGGTGCGCAACCCGGAATACCTGGCGCGCATCTCGTCCGCCACCTTCGCGACCATCCTGACCGGCATCGACGATCTGACCGAAGTGGCGCACCGCATCGAGCGCATCCAGGCCGAGCCGCAGATCCGGCCCTTCGTGCTGGCCGGCGAAGCGCTGTCGATCCGCATGGTGGCCGGCGTGGCGCTCTACCCGGACGACAGCGCCGACGCTGAAACCCTGTTCGGCAACGCCGAGACCGCGCTGAAGAACGCCAAATCCTCCGGCGTGCCCTATCTCTTCTACAAGCCGGCGATCAACACTTACGTGCGCGACGTGCTGAAGCTGGAACACCGGCTGCACCGCGCCATCGAGAACAACGAATTCGTGCTGCATTACCAGCCGCGCGTCGACACCGTCACCAGGGCCATCGTCGGACTGGAAGCCCTGATCCGCTGGAACCATCCGGAGGACGGCCTGATCGCGCCCGGCCACTTCATCCCGCTGCTGGAAGAGACCGGCCTGATTTCGGAAGTAGGGCGCTGGGTCGTGCGCAAGGTGCTGGCGGACTATCGCAGCTGGCAGCAGAAGGGCGCGACGCTGCCGCGCATCGCCGTCAACGTGTCGATCCAGCAGTTGCGCAATCCGCGCTTCGCCGACGACATCCGCGATGCGATCGCCGAAAGCGGCGTCGGCGCGCAGGCGCTGGAACTGGAGATCACCGAAAGCCTGTTCATGGACGACATCAACGCCAGGATCGAGACGCTCAGGAAGCTCGGCGAAATGGGCGTCTGCGTCACGATAGACGACTTCGGCACCGGCTATTCCTCGCTCAGCTACCTGTCGCGGCTGCCGGTGCATTTTCTGAAGATCGACCGCTCGTTCATCGCCTCGATGATCGACGACCCCGACAACATGGCCATCGTGTCGTCGGTGATTTCGCTGGCCCACGCGCTGAAGCTGCGCGTGGTGGCGGAAGGCGTCGAAACGGAAGAAGCGGCGCGCCATCTGCACAGGCTGGCCTGCGACGAGATGCAGGGCTTCCTGTTCGCGCGGCCGGGTCCGGCGGAAGAGGTGATGGAGCGGCTGATCGCGCAGGAGGCGCGGTGAAGGACGGCATGCCGGAGGTGGAACGACAGGGCGAAGGCGAGGGCGGATTGTCCGGTGCTCAACTTTTTCCCGGAAAGCGGGTCAGTATGCACAGTCCCGTTCTGTCGAGGTCGACGATGCAATGTTCCCGCTGTAGGTCGGATAACGAGAACGACGCCCGCTTCTGCGCGACCTGCGGCGCGCTGCTGCGTGCCGCGCCGCTGCCCGCGCCCTGTCCCGCCTGCGGCAGGGAAAACGCGGCGGGTGCCAACTTCTGCGTCGCGTGCGGCACCAACCTGCGCCAGCGGCGGGTTACGCCACACACGGCGGAAAGTCCGGCCGCACGCGCGCCTGAACGGGCGGCGGAGGACGCGGCCGGCGGCGAAGCGACGCCGGCGAAGGCGGCCGAGCGCGCCGAAGTGGCAAGCCAAGCGCCGCAGCCGGACCCGGTCATGCCTCTGCATGCGGCGCTGGAAGCCGCACCGGCACGGCCGCCGTCGCGGCCCGTGCATTTCGAGCTGATGGCGGGCGTGGCGGTCCTGATCCTGTTCCTGGGAGGCGGGGCGCTGTGGTGGAACAACCAGAAGCAAGCGCGCTTGGCCGAGATGGCGCTGACCGCCGCGGCGCCGGTCCGGCCCGCTGCGCCGGTGGCCGCATCGGCGCCGCATGCAACCGTGCCGGTGGCGCGTCCAGTGGCGACGATGCCGTCCGTGCCCGCTGCCCAGGCCGTCGTTCCGCCCGCTGCAACCGTACCGCTGCCGCCCGTCAAGCCAACCGAACATCGGCACAGGAGACGGACCGCTGCGCGGCATGCGGCTGTGGCCGTGGAACAGCACGACAATGCGGCGTCGCGCGAGATCGAAACCGCGCAACAGGTGATGGAACAGGGGCGACATCCGGAAGTGCGCGCCGCCCCGCCAGCGGTGGAAAGGCGGAAACGGCCACCCTCGGTGCGGGAACAGGTCGCCGCCTGTCGTCAATTGTCGCTGTTCAAGGGAGAACAGTGCCTCTGGCGGATTTGTGATGGGCGCTGGGGCAAGGAGGGTTGCCCGTCGTATGAATATTGATGCTTCTAGGCCGCCTGTTTCCGTGTAATTACTTTAATAATGATATATAAGTTATTGATTTTAAATAATTTTATATTGTTAAAGTAATTTCTCGAATATCGGGTTTGCCGCACATTGCCATGCGTGCGCATGGCCTTCCATGCGGCGCGACCGGCTGCCGGATCGCCGACTCCGTGACGGAAATGGCAATGGCGCACGCGAAGCTTAACAGCCAAGCGCGCGCCGATCCCGTTTATCGCGGCATCGTCATCGTTAGGATGTCGGCCCGTCTTCCGGCCGAGGCGAGGAAACCATCTGCTTCATCGACAGCATGGGCCGGCTCTGCGCGCCATGCAAGACGAAACGATCACGACGGCCTGACCACCCCGCGGCGGCGCCGTGGCCTGCGCTGCTAGTCCTGTTCGAGAAACGCCCGTGCGGCGGCGACCGGATCGATCGACGTATCGAGCGGATCGTCGCCGTAGAAAATATCGAACGCGTCCATCGCGCTTTCCATGTCCGCGCCACCCTTCTGCATCAGGGTTTCGATCCAGATCGCACGCCACTGTAATTCGTTCATCTCTCTGCTTGCCGAAAAAAGAATCCCATGCCGACGGGCATGGCGAGCCAAGCATACACGAGTTTGGCCTGCCCGCATCGCGCTCTTCCGTTCCTTGCCGGGTGCATGAAGAGACATGCGCGCAACACGTGGTTATGGCGTAACCATGCCGCGCAGCAACAACAGTGGCTCTCTGTCATTTAGAGTGCATTGAAGAAATTTTTTCACCGTCTCCCATATTCATGGGAAGGCAATTTCGAGCAATGCGCGGTTAAATGGCTTGCGGCAACAAAATAATTGCTGACCGGAAGCTTTTCTCGAAAACGGCAAGGCAGATCCGCTCGCAACATGGTCTGCCCGCGTTCTGATAACCCAAGTTGCCAACGAAAAGATCGAAACGCATGCCAGACAACGCACACGCTTTTTCATGGACGAATCCGCCTTGCGGCCTTCTCTTGGGCTTGGCGGGAAGCATCGGCATCCTGGCGGCCGGCGCCTGGCATACATGGGGCGTACCGGCCGCCGTCGCGCTCGTTGTCGCCGGCAGCCTGTGCGACCGGCGCCGGCGCGTCCAGCAGCTTGCCGACCGCGATGCCGTGGCGCGCTTCGTCGCCAGCGCCGACCGGCTCGGCCAGGATGTGCTGCCGGTGTGGAGCGCCCACCTGGAAAGTTCGCGCTCGCAGATGGAAGTCGCCATCGCGGCGCTGGCCGAGCGCTTCGCGGGCATCGTCGAGCGCCTCGACCGGACCCTGCAGGCCTCGGTCGAAGGGGACGGCAGCGGCATCGCCGAGGTGTTCGAACAAAGCAGCCGCGAACTGCAGGGCGTGCTCGATTCGCTGCACGCCGCGATGACCGGCAACCGCGCCATGCATGCCGAGGTGCAGAAGCTGGAACGCTTCATCGCCGAATTGCAGCAGATGGCCGCCGAAGTGGCCAACATCGCCTTCCAGACCAACCTGCTCGCCATCAACGCCGCCATCGAAGCCGCGCATGCCGGCGAAAGCGGCCGCAGTTTCGGCGTGCTCGCGCAGGAAGTGCGCAAGCTGTCGAGCGTGTCCGGCGAGACCGGCAACCGCATGGCGCGCAAGGTCGAGGTGATCAGCGCCGCCATCGCCGAAGTGCACCGCACCGCGGCCGCGTCGGCGCAGCGCGAGGAAGCATCGGCGATCGAATCGCAATCGGCCATCCACCGCGTGCTGGATCAGTTCCGCGGTGTCACGCAGGGTCTGGAAACGTCGGCGCAGACGCTCAAGGAGGCCAGCATCGGCATCCAGTCGGAGATCGTCGAATCCCTCGTGCAGTTGCAGTTCCAGGACCGCGTCAGCCAGCGCATGACGCACGTGCGGCAGAACATGGAGCGGCTGCCCTCGCTGCTGACCGACAGCCGCCAACGCTTCGAGGATCACGGCGCCTTGACGCCGGTCGATACCGCGAGCCTGCTGGGCGAACTGGAAGGCAGCTACGCGATGGCCGACGAACGGGCCACGCACGCAAGCGGCGCCGTGCTCGCGGCGCCGGCCACCGCCGACGACGTCACGTTTTTCTGATTTGCATTCATCCAGGGGAGAACATGGCCAAAACCATCATGATTGTGGACGACTCCGCCTCGCTGCGGCAGGTGGTCGGCATTTCGCTGCGGGGCGCGGGCTACGAAGTGATCGAAGGCTGCGACGGCGCGGACGCGCTGAAGAAGCTGACCGGACAGAAGGTCCACCTGATCATCAGCGACGTCAACATGCCCAACATGGACGGCATCAGCCTGGTCAAGGCCGTCAAGGCCCTGCCGGCGTACAAGTTCACGCCGATCGTGATGCTGACCACGGAGTCGCAGGACGCAAAGAAGCAGGAAGGGCAGGCCGCCGGCGCCAAGGCCTGGGTCACCAAGCCCTTCAACCCGCCGCAGCTATTGGCGGTCGTGCAGAAGCTGGTGCTGCCCTGACGGCAGCGCCGTCCGGCGCCGCCCCTCCATCCACGACATCTTTTCAAACCAGAGGAGAGCCATGACAGACGAACGGGCTGTTTCGACCTTGCACGTCGAAGGCGAGCTGACGATCTATCGCGCCGCCGAGCTGTGCGCCGATTTTCGCAAGGCGCTCGCTGGCGACGGCGACCTGGAAGTGCATCTCGCGATGGTCACGGAAATGGACAGCGCCGGCCTGCAGCTGCTGGTCGCCGCGCGCAAAGCGGCCGTTGCGGCCGGGCGCGGCGTGCGCCTGGTTGCGCCCAGCCCGGCGGTGCGGGAAGTGTTCGGCATCCTGGATCCGGATGCGCAACTGGGATTGCTGGCGCCGACAGAGGAGGCGGCATGAATCTTGACCAGGCCTTGCAAACCTTCGTCGTCGAAGCGCGCGAGCTGCTCGAGGACATGGAAGCGGCGCTGCTGCGCGTGGCGGAGGAGGAAGACAAAAGCGAAAGCGTCAATGCCATCTTCCGCGCCGCCCACACGATCAAGGGCTCGGCCGGACTGTTCGGCCTGAACGGCATCGTCGCCTTCACGCACGTGGTCGAAAGCCTGCTGGACGAATTGCGCGCGGGCGCGGTGGTCCTGGACGAACCGCTGATCCAGCTGTTGCTGGCCTGCGCGGATCACATGGCCGCGCTCATCGACGCCATCGACGCCAACGCGAGCGGCCTCGACGCCGAACTGGAGCAGGCCGGCGCCGGCCTGCTGGCGCAATTGCACCGCCGTCTCGGCACGGTCCGGCAAGCGGAGGTGGTGCCGACGGTTGCGGCGCGGGGCCAAGAGATGTCCGCAACGGCTACGGCGCCCGTGACGCCCGAGACAGCGGACGGTCCCGACCATTGGCACATCTCGCTGCGCTTCGGCGAGAACGTGCTCCGAAATGGCATGGACCCGCTGTCCTTCATCCGCTACCTGTCCACGCTCGGCACCATCGAACGCATCGTCACGGTGCCGGACGCGCTGCCGCCGATCGAATCGCTGGATGCGGAATCCTGCCATCTCGGCTTCGAGATCGCCTTCCGCAGCGGCGCCGACAAGGCCGCCATCGAGAACGTGTTCGAATTCGTGCTCGACGACTGCGCCGTGCGCATCCTGCCGCCGCACAGCCAGGCGGCGGCCTACATCGACCTCATCAAGCAGCTGCCGGAAGGCCCCGACAGGCTGGGCGACATCCTGGTGCGCTGCGGCAGCATCACCGCGCACGAACTCGACGGCGCGCTGCAGACGCAGCAGCGGTCCGAGCCGCCGCCGCCGCTCGGCAGCATCCTGGTGGAGCAGGGCAGCATCGCGCCGCAGGTGGTGGAAGTCGCGCTCGCCAAGCAAAAGCAGGCCAAGGAGCGCAGCCAGGAAAGCCAGTCCGTGCGGGTGGACGCCGACAAGCTCGACCGTCTGATCAACCTGGTCGGCGAATTGATCATCGCCGCCGCCGGCGCCAACCTGCTGGCGCGCCGCACGAACGACACCGAACTGCAGGAAGCCAACGCCACGCTGTCCGGCCTGGTGGAAGACGTGCGCGACAGCGCCCTGCAGCTGCGCATGGTCAAGATCGGCGCCACCTTCGCGCGCTTCAAGCGCGTCGTGCACGACGTCGCGCACGAGCTCGGCAAGGATATCGAGCTGCGCACCAGCGGCGAGGAGACCGAGCTCGACAAGACCGTGGTGGAAAAGATCGGCGATCCGCTGATGCATCTGGTGCGCAACGCGATGGACCACGGTATCGAGCCGGCCGCGCTGCGTGCCGAGCGCGGCAAGCCGGCGCAGGGCACCGTGTCGCTCAACGCCTACCACGATTCCGGCAGCATCGTGATCGAGGTCAGCGACGACGGCGGCGGCCTCAAGCGCGACAAAATCCTCGCCAAGGCGGTCGAACGAGGTCTGGTGGCTGCGGACGCCGGCCTGAGCGACGCCGACATCTACAACCTGATCTTCGAACCGGGTTTTTCGACGGCGGAGCAGATCACCAACCTGTCCGGCCGCGGCGTCGGCATGGACGTCGTCAAGCGCAACATCACGGCGTTGCGCGGCAGCGTCGACGTCGCCAGCGAATACGGCCGCGGTACCACGGTCACGGTGCGTCTGCCGCTGACGCTGGCGATCATTAACGGCTTCCAGGTTGGCGTCGGCAAGTCGGTGTTCGTGGTGCCGCTGGACATGGTCGACGAATGCGTGACCTTCGCATCGCAGCCGGGGCACGACTACACCGACCTGCGCGGTGAAGTGCTGCCTTTCATCCGCCTGCGCGAGCTGTTCGAGATTCCCGGCCGGCCGCCGGCGCGGCAGAACATCGTCGTCGTCAAGCATGCCGGACAGAAGTTCGGCCTGGTGGTCGACACGCTGATGGGCGAGGCGCAGACCGTCATCAAGCCGCTGTCCCGCATGTTCGCCCAGGTCAAGGGCATCAGCGGTTCCAGCATCCTCGGCAGCGGCGACGTTGCGCTGATCCTCGATGTGCCGGTGCTGATGCAGCAGGCCCAGTTCTCCCCGTCTCCTTCGAAGCCGCGCCAGGACGATGCGGTGCACGACATCGTGCGCCTGCCGTTCGCGGACGCGGCTCTCGAAGCGCCGTTTGAATCTCCCATCCTGAACACAAAGGAATCATGATGCTCAAAAACATGAAACTGGCAACGAAACTCTTCGGTTCCTTCATCGTGGTGCTCGCCATGATGATCGGCATGGGACTGTTCGTCGTCTCGCGGCTTGCCACCGTCAATGCATCGACGACCGATCTGGCAAACCACTGGATGCCCAGCGTGCGCGCCATTCTCGACACTAAATCCACGCTGCAGCACCTGCGCATCCAGCAGTACATGATGATTTCCGCCAGCGATCCGTCCGAGATCGCCCAGGCCGAGAAATCGCTCGGCGAGGGCGCCGCGGAACTGCATAAATACGAAGACGCCTTTTCCAGGACGATCAGCACGTCCGAGGAGAAGCAGGCCTACGACGCGTTCAAGGAGCAGGACGACGGCTTCCTCGGCGACCAGGCCAAGCTGATCGAACTGGCGCGCGACAACAAGGATGCAGAGGCGCTTGCCTTCATCAACGGCCCCTCGCTGGAGCGCTACGAATCCTTGCGCAAGCTGAGCGACAAGCTGGTTGACACCAGCGTGGCAGGCGGCAAGGCTGCAGCGGCAGAAGCGCAGAAAGTCTACGAAAGCGCCCGTCTGTGGACGGTCGGCATCCTGATTGGCTGCACGCTGCTGGCGCTGCTGCTGGCGCTGGTCATCACGCGCGGCATCACGGGACCGCTGCGCCGCGCGCTCGACGTCTCCAACAGCCTGGCTGACGGCGACCTCACCGTCGAGATCGACGTGGACAGGAAGGACGAAGCCGGCCAGCTGCTGCTGGCGATGCGCAACATGGTCGAGAAATTGTCGCAGGTCGTGACCGAGGTCAAGGGCGGCGCCGAGGCGCTGGCGAGCGCGTCGGAAGAAGTCAGCGCGACCGCGCAGTCGCTGTCGCAGGCGTCGAGCGAGCAGGCGGCCAGCGTGGAGGAAACCAGCGCCTCGATGGAGCAGATGACGGCTTCGATCGCGCAGAACACCGAGAACGCCAAGGTCACCGACAGCATGGCGACCAAGGCTGCCGGCGAAGCCGGCGAGGGCGGCGAGGCGGTCAGGGAAACCGTCGCCGCGATGAAGCAGATCGCGCAGAAGATCGGCATCATCGACGACATCGCCTACCAGACCAACCTGCTCGCGCTGAACGCTGCGATCGAGGCGGCGCGCGCCGGCGAGCATGGCAAGGGCTTCGCGGTGGTCGCCGCCGAAGTCAGGAAACTGGCCGAACGCAGCCAGATCGCGGCACAGGAAATCAGCACCGTCGCCAGCTCCAGCGTCGATCTGGCCGAACGGGCGGGCACGCTGCTGGACGCCATCGTGCCCAACATCAAGCGCACCTCCGACCTGGTGCAGGAAATCACCGCCGCATCGGAAGAGCAGTCGTCCGGCGTGGGCCAGATCAATTCGGCCGTCACGCAGCTGAGCCAGACCACGCAGCAGAACGCTTCCAGTTCCGAGGAGCTGGCCGCCACTGCGGAAGAGATGAGCAGCCAGGCCGAACAGCTGCAGCAGACCGTGTCGTTCTTCAAGATCCTGCAGCACGATCCGGCCGAACGGCTGCCGAGCAAGCCGTCGGCAGCCAGGAAGGCGTCGCCGAACCGGCAGATCGCCGCGAGTCCGCGCTTTGCCGGCAGCCTGGCCGCCGCCGGCGCCGATCTGATGGTGGACGAGACGCAGTTCTCCCGGTTCTGAGGAAAAGACATGAATGCATCGATGCAGCCGCGCGGCGCAGCGGCGCCGCACAAGGCCGACAAGGCTGTCCAGTCCGGCGACGAAGCGGCCCAGTACCTGACCTTCGTGCTGGCGGGCGAGATCTTCGCGATCGGCATCCTGTCGATCAAGGAGATCATCGAATACCACGCGCTCACCGAGGTGCCGATGATGCCGTCCAGCGTGCGCGGCGTGATCAACCTGCGCGGCGCGGTAGTGCCGGTCATCGATCTGCGCGCCCGTTTCGGGCAGGGTGCCAGCCGGCCGACCAAGCGCAGCTGCATCGTGATCGTGGAGGTCGAGTCCGGCGACGAGCACCAGGTCATCGGCGTGATGGTCGATGCCGTCAACGAGGTGCTCGACATCGCCACTGAGGACATCGAGCCGCCGCCGAACTTCGGCGCCCGCATCCGCAGCGATTTCATCCATGGCATGGGCAAGGTCAAGGGCAAGTTCGTCATCCTGCTCGACGTCAACCATGTTCTGTCGGTGGACGAACTGGGTGGCCTGGCGCTGGCGGCATCCGACATCCAGGCCGAATCCGCCCACTGAAGCGGCGTGGCGGCGCTGTCCGCCGCGCGCAACGCACGCACCTCCATGAACCGACCTGACCAAGGGCCACCATGCTTTCCGCCGCATCCCTGATCGGCTCCCTGCTGATCGTCGACGACAGTCCGGTGCAGCGCTCGCACACCGCCGGCCTGTGCCGCGAACTGGGCGTGCAGACGATCTACGAAGCCGGCAACGGCCACGAGGCGATCGCCTTGCTGGCCATGCTGCGGCTGACGCCCGACCTGCTGATCGTCGATCTCGAAATGCCCGGCATGGACGGCGTGGAATTGATCCAGCAGTTGCAGGAGCGCGGCTTCATCATCCCGCTGATCGTCGCCTCCGCGCAGGAGAGCGTGCTGATCGAGTCGGTCGAGGCGATGGCGCGCAACCTCGGCATGCCGGTCCTGGCCGGCCTGCAGAAGCCGGTCGAGATCGGCATGCTGGCACTGGCCTTCGCGCATTTCGCGGCCGGCGGCGGAAAAGCCGGCGTCGCGGTGACCGGCCGGGAAGCGGTCATTCCGGCAGCCGCGCTGCGCCATGCCATCGCCGCCGGCGAGATCGAGGTGCATTACCAGCCCAAGGTCGACATGCGCACCGGCATCGTGCGCGGCGTCGAGGCGCTGGCGCGATGGCACAGTGCGGAATTCGGCGCCGTCGCGCCGGCCCGCTTCGTCGGGCTGGCGGAACGGGAAGGGCTGATCCACGCACTGACGCTGTTTGTGATGAACCAAGCACTGGCGCAGGCGGCGGAATGGCGCGCGCGCGGGTTGCGGCTGTCGATGGCGATCAACCTGTCGGCCGGTCTGCTGGATCGGCCCGAGCTGGTGGAAGAGATTGCCACGCTGGCGGCAAGGCACGGCGTGCCGCCGGCGCAGATCATTCTCGAAATCACCGAAACCTCGATGGTCGCCTACCTCGGCATGGCGCCGGGCGTGCTGGCGCGCCTGCGGCTGAAGGGCTTCGGGCTGTCCATCGACGACTACGGCACCGGCTTCTCGTCGCTACAGCAGCTCGCGCGCATTCCGTTCACCGAGCTGAAGGTCGACCGCTCCTTCGTCCACGGCGCGCATCTGCGGCCCAACCTACGCGTCATCCTGCAGTCCGCGCTGGACATGGCCCGGCAGCTCGACCTGGTGACGGTGGCCGAAGGCATCGAGACGCTGGAGGACTGGCGCCTGCTGCAGGATTGCGGCTGCGCCATCGGCCAGGGCTACCTGATCGCCAAGCCGATGCCGGCCTACGCGATGCCGCAATGGCTGAAGCACCACCAGGGCCGGCTGCAGGCGCTCAGGGCCGACGCCTTTACGCCACTCGACTGATCCGGTTCTCAAGAAAAACAGGTCCATGAACAGTATCGGCATCTCGGACATCGAATTCGACCGCTTCCAGCGCTTCATCTACGACGCGGCCGGTATCACGCTGTCTCCCGCCAAGAAGGCGATGGTCTGCGGCCGTCTTTCCAAGCGCCTGCAGGCGCACAATCTCGGCAGCTACGGCGAGTACTTTTCCTTGCTCAGCAGTGGCAAGGCGACGGGCGAGATGCAGACGGCCATCGACCTGCTGACCACCAATGAAACCTATTTCTTCCGCGAGCCCAAGCATTTCGACCTGCTGCGCAAGCTCGCCCTCGAAGCGGCCTCGCGGCGGCAGCCGTTCCGCGTGTGGAGCGCGGCCTGTTCCAGCGGCGAAGAGTGCTACAGCATCGCAATGGTGCTGGCGGACTGTCTCGGCGACGCGCAATGGGACGTGCTCGGCTCGGACATCAGCACGCGCGTGCTGCAGCGCGCCCGGACCGGCCACTACGTGCTGGAGCGCACGCGCCACATTCCGGCCGACTACCTGAAGCGCTTCTGCCTCAAGGGCATGGGCGAGCAGGACGGCACGCTGCTGGTCGACCGCCAGATCCGCAGCCGCGTCAGCTTCACGCAGGTCAACCTGAACAACAGTCTGCCGCAGCTGGGCAGCTTCGATGTCGTCTTTCTGCGCAACGTGCTGATCTATTTCAACGTCGAGACCAAGCAGAAGGTCGTCGCGCGCGTGCTGGAGCAGTTGAAGCCGGGCGGCTATTTCCTCGTAGGGCATTCGGAAAGCCTGAACGAAATCAACACCTCGGTGCGGCAGGTCGCGCCTTCCGTCTATCGCAAGCCATGACAAGCCTGCACACTTGCATCATCGATGACGGCAGGACGCCCGCGGGAGCAGGGCGGCAGGATACCTATCTGCAGCCCGGCGCATACTTCGTCGGCGGCGCCCCGCATCGCGTGCGGACCCTGCTCGGCTCCTGCGTTTCCATCACCATGTGGAACCGCGAACGGCGCATCGGCGCGATGTCGCATTTCCTGCTCGCCGCTCGTCCAGCGCGCGGCGCCGGAACGGCTTGCCTCGACGGCAGATACGGCGACGAGGCCCTGCGCCTGATGCTGGAGGAGCTGGCGCTGTACGGCATCGGACCGGCCGACTGCGAAGCCAAGATCTTCGGCGGCGGCCACATGTTCCCGGGCATGAAGACCAAGGGCGCGTTCGACATCGGCCGCCGCAACGGCGAAACGGCGCGCGCATTGCTGCAGGGGCTGGGCGCGCGCGTGGTCTCCGAAAACCTGTTCGGCAACGGGCATCGCTACCTCGTGTTCGACATCGCCTCCGGCCACGTCTGGCTGCGGCGGGCGCATGAAGGAATAGAGCCTGCGCCGCGGCAAGGCGTCGCCGCTTGGCAGCGTCCGCGCGGCAGCGATGGCGGCATCCCCGAAGTTTGTCGCGGGCCGTCGGCTCCGGAACAGCAACCGGTCGTCAAATGAATCAGATCAAAGTCATGGTGGTCGACGATTCCGCCGTGGTGCGGCAGGTCGTGAGCGGTTTGCTGAGCGCCGCGCCGGGCATCCAGGTGACGGCCGCCGTCGCCGATCCGCTGCTGGCGATCGAACGCCTGAAGCAGCAATGGCCGGACGTGATCGTGCTGGACGTGGAAATGCCGCGCATGGACGGCATCACCTTCCTGCGCAAGATCATGCACGAGCGTCCCACGCCGGTCGTGATCTGCTCGACGCTGACGGAGAAGGGTGCCAAGACCACGCTGGAAGCGATGGCCGCCGGCGCCGTCGCCATCGTTACCAAGCCCAAACTCGGGCTCAAGCAGTTCCTGAACGATGCGTCCGAGGATCTCGTCGCCACCGTGCGCGAGGCGGCACGGGCCAACGTCCGGCGCCTGGCGAAGCGGAGCGATGCGCCGCTGCCCGTCGCGTCACCGAAGAACAACGCCGACGTCATCCTGGCGCCGGGCGGCGCGGCACCCGCGATGACGCAGACCACCGAACGGGTGATCGCCATCGGCACCTCCACCGGCGGCACGCAAGCGCTGGAAGAAGTGCTGACGGCGTTGCCGCGCGTGTCGCCCGGCATCGTCATCGTGCAGCACATGCCGGAAAAGTTCACCGCTGCCTTCGCCGCCCGCCTGAACGGCATCTGCCGGATCGAGGTGAAGGAGGCGGAAACCAACGACCGCATCGTCCCCGGCCGCGCGCTGATCGCGCCGGGCGGCCGTCACCTGCTGGTCAAGCGCAGCGGCGCGCAATATCATGTCGAAGTCGTCGACGGCCCGCTGGTCAATCGCCACCGGCCTTCGGTGGACGTGATGTTTCGCTCGGTCGCCAAGAGTGTCGGCAGCAATGCGCTCGGCATCATCATGACGGGCATGGGTGACGATGGCGCGGCCGGCTTGCTGGAAATGCGCAACGCCGGCGCGCGGACCGTTGCGCAGGACGAGGAGAGCTGCGTGGTGTTTGGGATGCCGAAGGAGGCGATCAAGCGGGGCGGGGTGGAGAAGACGATTTCGCTTGGGATAATTGCGCAGGAAATTCTAAGGCAGTTTTAAAGATGGGCTATCTACGTACCAAATTAAGAAAGAATACGGAAAGCCAAAGATTTGTAAAAAGAAGTGAGATACCGGACCTTATAAAGGTATTCAGCTTCATTATTACTTTGCTTGGTATTTTGGCGTGGATTGCTGGGGCGGCTTATGAAGACGGGTATTGGGGTGTTCCTGGACTAGCAAGTGGACTGGCTCCCAATTCGATTCAAGAAACTGCGCTAATAGGATTCCGTGCAGCTTTACGTGTTTGGAAACACGGAATAATCATATTATTTATGGCTGCATTGTGGGCCGCTGTTTTAGGAGTCATTCCTAAGAAGAAAAAAACTGCCAGCTTCGGTTTGATGAAAAATATTCAAAGCTGGCTTATATCCAATTAGTCCAAGGCTGCAGTATTCACTCAATCTGCCACCGATTGATTGTGCCAAAAGAGAGTAATTGGAGTCTCTGGTTCCGGCAACTGCTTGCCACCGGAAGGGCTGCCGAGCGTATCAGGAGCGCTCTAACCTAAAGTTGCGCTCCCCTCAAATGACTATTTCCCTGACTCCCGTGGCTTCCACACAAGTCTCAAGGAATTTCAGGTTATTTCGTACGAACCTAAAGATGCTCCGGGATTCGCTAATTACGCAATCCTATTCCGTAATTCCCCTTCGCAGAACCGTCACGTAAAGACGCGTCGGAATTCGCTTTCCATGTCGCCAAAACTCCATCTCGATGCCGTAAAGCATGCGTGATCTACGTTGACGTCGGCTTATGGATTGGATGTTCGGTGCAAGTAGCGAAACTCAACATAGTTTTGCAACTATGTCGCCTTCGAATTGCCAGAGTAGTGCTGAAGTCTACCCGGAGGATGCCATGCGATGACGCACAAATGAAAAAGGCTCGTTGCGCCAACAACGAGCCAGTACAACTTAAGTATGCATAGCGATTGTGCTTGTTTCGTCGAGCGCAGTCAAGGGGACTTTTTCGCTGTGCTATAGACCTCGGCACTGTCCCCAAATGTGCCGGATGACATTCGAGGTACATATGTCGGCACGAATTTCCTTTAGCGCAGACAGCAGAACGCAGACGCGGCATGCCCGCGTATTCCCAGCTCTAAAAGAGCGTGAACATCACAAATCCAATATTTGGATCTTCGATTCACCGAAAAATGGCAGCCGCTTCGTCATAAAAGGGGATGTGGCTTTCATGCATTTTGTTTTGCTCGAGGGCGACGTATCGGTTCAGCGATATTTGCCCGAACCACCACCTGTAACTGCGTCAGTTGACGGCGAGGTGCGCCAAACTCAGTTGGATGCTGAAGTCCACTTTGTTAATGGAGAGATTGAATGGTGGGAATTCAAACGTGTGCGCGATACAGGTCCAGGGAGAAGCGGACGAGCAGCGCCGCAATTAAGCGCTCAGGCACAGGCCGCCAGTGCAGCAGGCGTCAAATACCGCGTTTTGACGGAAACGGAATTGTTTGGGCAGGAAGTTTTATTTGATAACTGGCTAATGCTTTGCGCGGCAATGAGCAGGTGCAGCGAACAAACGATAAATCGCGAGACTGACTACTTGCTCAGGCGACTGAGCGTTCAAGAAAGCATATCGTTCGGCACCTTACTAGGTGACGAGGAATGGGATCCGGCACATGTCTTGGCCGCCGTAGCGAAGCTCCTGCAGCACGGAGTAATACAGGCAGATTTAGAACGGGCTCTTTTTGGCTTACATACCGTCCTGACACGGAGGACGATATGAACAGGGGTATGAAGCGGACATTAATCCCAATCGCATATTCCGACTTGAATACTTGGGATGAGCCGGATATCCATATATTGGATGCCGAGGAAAAAAGCAGCTATCTGCGAAAGAAGCTAGCGGTAGAAATGTACGCGGAGGGGTACACACATCGCGAAATAAATGAAAAAACAGGAAAACAAGAAAGAGAGGTAAGACGTCTAGTCAAACGGTGCGTGACTTTACTGGGCGACGGGCGTATCGCAGGATTCCATGCGTTAGCAGCGCAATTCAGAGTTATGAGTTACACGAGGAAAGCTGCGATTTGTCACGATGCCGGTAGCGGATCCGGCGGCTGTTCTGGTGCGCTTGCGCAGCTATTTGAACGATTCCCTGACGTGGAAGCTGATGTGCAAGAGTTGTTTTTTAAAGATGGGAAGAAGCACACCGTTCATGAAGCTCGTATTGGCATCAACGTTATCCATAATCACTTTAAGAAGAAACTACGTGCCAAAGGCCTTGGGAATAATGACTGGCCATTCAATACCGCCAACTGCGGGTATAAATCTCTGGCGATGTATCTGTCCAAAGTCCGAGAAGAAAATGCCGCACGGTGCGCTCTTCCCCGATCGGGCCGCGAAGCAGCGCAACGTGGCGCAATAGGCAACGGGTCGAGATCCATTATTCCGACTCTGAGAGCGTTTTCGTTCGCCCAACTGGATTTTCACAAGATTGACGCTGCCTCGATAATCATTTTGAAAAACGAATTTGGCGGCGAGCTGCTCGTACCAATATCTCGCTGGCACATCGGATTTCTCGTAGAGGAAAAACTTGGCGCGATACTAGGTGCATGCATCGCTCTTGAGCGTACGCCGAGTGGCGATAGCACATTAGAAATTATAGATAACGCCTTACGGCCGGAAGAGCGTCATTTCGAAGATCCCCTTTGCAAGTTTCTGCCAGACGGGCAGATGCTAGTTAGGGATTTCTTTCCTGAGTTGTCTTACCAATGCTTTAGCGGTCTAAAAGTTGATAACGGATGGTCCAACGCGGCCCATGAGGTGGTCAACAATATTATGGATACGGTCGGTTGTGCGGTGAACTTCGGACCAGTGCGCGCTTGGTGGCGACGAAGTCTCATTGAAAGCATTTTTGGCATCCTCGAACGCAAAGGTCTGCAGCGATTACCTTCGACATATGGTTCGAGCCCGCAAGACACACGCAAGGACGATCCGAACGCCAAAGCCATTAAATTTCGCATATCGCTGAACGAGGTCATCTCGGTCGTATATGGTTGTATTCGCGAGCATAACCTCGCTCACACCGAAAAGCTTCAGTGGACTTCTCCAATAGCGGCCATACAGTCTGCGTTGGGCAGACCTGGCAGTGGTCTATTTCCTCAACCGCTACCGCGCACCGTTCAAAACAATCCCCGTCTTCTGATGCATATTGAAGAGGTAACGGTGCGCGGAAATATTAAGAAGAACGAGCGGCCTTATTTCACCACCGATCGATGCACACATACCAATGAAATTCTCGCCAACTCTTACTGGTTGGTTGGAAAAAAGCTTTTGATCTATGTCGATCGCCGTAAGTGTAGGAATGTCTATGCGAGCGTTAAGGAGACGGGCGAGTGGCTTGGAAAAATGATTCCCGAATCAAAATGGGCGAAAAGCGAATGTAGCTGGCGCGACCGCAAGCTGATAAATCGAAGCGGTATCGCTGCGCGTTGTGCGACGGATTTTTTTGATCCTGTGACTGAGCTACTGGAGAGTAAGACGCATCAAGTGTTAAGACGTCCCAAAAAAGACCAGAAGCGTTCGTCAAGTGAAGGATTAGATATCGCCAGGATAGCGCGTGCAAGCAACGCGGAAACACTACGTGGCAAAGACGCACGTTCTATAGAGGAATCGACACCGACAGTAGAGAAGCGCATTGAAAAAAGAGATCCGTTTGGACTGAGCGATATCCCGTCGGTGGCGTCGATTATCAGGAGAAATTGATGATGCAACAGACCACGGAAAAGCAGCCAGAAAAATACAGCGATCCCGATAAGTTGTTCTCTAGCGCGAATCGGTTTGAAGGGAATCAGCGGGCCGAGCTGGCACTGGATCATCCGCTATTTACGTCAAAGGTATTGCTGTCCACGCCCCCAATTGAGGAACTGTATCGCATAGTGAAGCGTATCGTCGTATTACGTGAAACGGGCTGTTGCCTCACTGCGAGAAGTGGCGTTGGTAAAACCTCTGCACTAGCAATGGTGGAGGTAATGCTGAAAATGCAGATACCAAAATTGGTCGTCTTTCGGCACGACACACATAATCAGCAAATTCCTTCTATTCGAGCCTTTTTTAAGCATTTTCTCGCGACCGTGGGACATATGGATACGCGTGGTGAAACGTACGATCTTCGGGCGAGGTTAGTAAATTGCCTGATTGACGATGCGCGGATCTCCGGTAGAAACATGATCTTGCTTTTGGTCGACGAAGCACAGGCAATGTCCGTACAAGACTTTAATTTTCTTAAAGACGTGTACAACGATCTTGATAAGGAGGGGGTGCAACTTATCAGTGTGCTGATGGGGCAGGAACCCGACTTTACCGCCGCAATTAATCGACTTAAGCATGCGGCACGCTTAGATCTCATCGGACGATTCGCTATGCGGAAAATTCCTTTTCGTCCCTACCAGGACTTGGCTGATATTGCCAAGGTACTGAAGGGTATTGATATGGAGATTTTTCCGGAAGGTTCCTCGGTTACATGGACTGCCTTCTTTTTCCCAGTGGCGTTTAGCAACGGCTTCAGGCTTGAAAGTCAGGCTAAGGCGTTTCTAGACGCTATCGAGGCCATCGTTCCTCAAGGCTCTCGCCGGCCGGGATTTCCGGCTCGTCAAACATTTCTAGCGATTCGCACTTTTATGCTCGACAACGCTGGTCATGACGCGCCTAAGTTACAGCTTCCGCCAAACGCATGGAAAGAAGCCGTCCAATACGCTCAACTCAAGGAAGCAGCAGCCATTACAAATGGTCAGCAAAAATCGGGGATCAGTATGGAGCTATGAGAAATGGGGACAACGAGACGCATATCAGGAATTGACCTCACGCCACTTCCCTTTGAATCATCGCTGAGCGTTATCTGGCGTCTGGCTTGGCGCAATGCGTTCGATATCACAGCATTACGGAGAATATGCTGTAACTCTTTTTCGACACGTGGGCTCTTTTATTCTGACCATTGGATAGACCCGCAGGACTTGAAAGCGCTAACGAACTGGAGTGTGCCAAGCGACAAAGAACTCGTATTTTGCAAGGGATTGGCAAAGAATTATGACCATTGGATTGTTGATGCAATCCGGTATTGTCCTCTATGTCTTGGCGATGGATATCACAGTTTTTGGCATCAATGCTCCGCAATCGCGAACTGTCCTATACATTTAATCCCGTTGCTAACAAGGTGCCACCAATGTAACGAAACTCTTCCGACGTTCGGATTTAATAAGGCGGCATTTGATAGGCCCTATCTTTGCCATAAATGTGGCCACCCCATCTCTGGCGCACCGCTTCATCTCGATAGCCATCTCGCCTTCCGTGCAAACACGCGACAAATAGAACGAGCGTTTAGAGGGTGTGCTAAATGGTGGAGAGAATCGGAACCCATGCGCATTAGCATACTGCATTTGGTTGAGGAATGGAGCCGAGATGTAACCTTGGACAGTTGGAGCCGAGCTACCGATCTGAAGCGCGACATGGTTTATTTTTATTCCGTTAAAGGGCCTCCGAAGGAGTTTGTGCGGCCAATTTATTGTCAGTTTACGCACCTTGGTTGGCGGATCAAATTCTATGACGCGAACATTCCGCAGTGGTGTATTGAGCGAAGGAATTGGCATCAACGTACATACATTCCAACTTCCGTTTACCGCTGTACATTAAGACGGATCGTGGCATGGATCCTAAGAAAAGAGACTCTAAGCGATTTGGATATCAAAAATCATTGTTGGCTTAGGATTAAAGATTGGAAATTGGATTTAACTGGATGTAACACCAAGCTTGCGGCTTTATACCTCATGCGTACTATGCTGGAACACGATGAGTATTCTGCTGTAAACCTGATGAAGTACGACAGAGCCAGTTTGTATGATGTGCCGACTCACGTACTGCTCCATGAAGGAAGAAGTCCACGTCTTGCTTGGCTCGCGCTATTTTTGGCCTACTACGCATTTTTGTACTTCAAAGTAGAACGGGCAAAGCGGGGCGGGGAATTGAACGTACTTGAGAGTAACTTTAAGATGGCAGGTTCTGTGCTGACTGATATGCAGTTCATGTACGATAAAAATCCGGAGAGCTGGGCACAAGGTAAAGTGATTTTCCCGTCCATTGAGACATTCAATGAAGCTTTCGTGATCGAACGTTGGATTAGTGGACGGCCTCGTAGGGTGCAAAAGGAATCTAATTTTTAGATGTCGTTATAGGCGCAAACCATATCCGTGCTGCCACGGCTGTTTGCGTGCCAATGTGCCGCAGCTGAATACAATGTTAGCGATGGCGCATAAACGCGACTGAGCATGTTTTCTGAGAATTGTTGCGACGCCTCGCCCTTATATCCTTCCACTCTTTCGGCCGCTTTTAACAGGAGACCGTTGGCCAGTGAAATCTCGGCCTCGACAGCGCGGCATTCCAGTAACGAGGCAATCGATATCGGTTGGCGCGCGATTGGACGATCCTTTGCGTCCAAAAAATGGATAAACCAAATCGGATGGTTATCCGAAATGGTCCCTTCCGTCGTATATGCGCGCCCCACAGTAGTTCGGTAATGCCAAGGGCGGTCGTCATGAAGACCGTAAGATACCGAATAGTATTGCGGGAGATGAATTTCTACAGCGAACTGTGAGGCCGAACGACAAGCACGCTTCAGGTTACCTTCATCCCCAGCTTTGATCAATTCGTTGACGGACATTAATCGTGTAAGCCGACCTAGCCCATATGTGGAAGAGGTGAGATCGATCCAGTGACGGTATTCATGAAAAGCCGTCATATAGAGGCTGGCGACATTTTCCACCTTGAGTTTGGACAGCTTTTCTTGAAGGGCTTGGCGAAGGTCATCTGTGGAGTACAAAGAAAATACAATCGACTGGTCGAAAAAATTGAAGCTTGCCACCGTAGTCACCGCCGGAAGTGTGCCCCATCTTTGATCGATCTCTAGATGTCGCTGAACGATGCTCATGCGTTTGGCCATTTGAAAATTGCTATGATACTGGCCTAATACTTTTAGGGGGAAAAATGCTGGACCTGAAATCACTTCAGAATGATCTGGCTTTGGTAGATCTGATTGCTCGTCAAAATGCGTCGACATCGATGGTGCTTGAGCAGCTAATTGCGAAGTTCGAGCAGCTCAAAATAAAAATGTACCAAGAAGCAAAGCATCCGCGTCCGCATCTGCATATTGACTATGGCGCCCAAAGGCACTCGGCAACCTATGCTCTCGATAATGGAGAACGCATTATCGGGACGCTACATTCCAAATACGACAAGCCTATCGAAACTTGGATCGCGCAGAATCGAGAGACTCTTCTCATGATTTGGAAGAGTCTCCAAGAAGGCAGCGCAAACGACACATATATTCAGGAGCTTTCAGGGGCCTAGGTCACTTGGAACTGCATAAAAAATTGATTTGACGACGACATGACGACGACGAAAAAGGCTATGGAATATTGGACCGAGGTGACGGATCCCGTCGAGATTGCGCGTCTGAATAAGCGCCTCACGAATGCGCTACGAACAGGCACCAAGCCAGGCGGCGAATTTCGTGTTGGCTACCCTCAAGGAAGCTTTGATGCCCATGTACGCCTCGCGCCCTTAAAGCGTGACGAGCAACTTTGGGCCTATAGTGGGAGAACAAAGAAGACGAACGATTTCATCACGCTTATCGGCCACTATGTTCCGGACCAACGCGGCCCGCTTCTTATCGATCTACAGTTCAACTTCCCGAATAACAGATTTAACAGAATGAAGGGCGGAGCCTTCGTCAAGGATAGAAACGGCCGTGCATTTCTGGCACATCGCGGTATCGTCACTCGAGGGACTTCACGGGTTAAAAAGCAAGATGTGTTCACCTACCTCGAGCCATATCAGCCTGTCGTCGTCGATTCATCTGTAAGGCCTATAAAGATCGAATTGCTTGTGGTATCAGCTCTAGACGATGACCGTCTAATTCCAAAGATATCGGCGTTTGCGATTGCCATGCGCAATGCGGCAACACTTGCCGACCTGCGAAAAACATTGGCACCCGCTCCAGGAAAAAAAATCGATGGAAAGAGAAAAAGAAAAACGCGCGTCAAGACGAAATTGGACGTGACCTTGTCAGAGTATCGTGACGAATTTGATGGTACTCGGATCATAAAGCGGAAGAATCAGGTCGTCATGAAGTGGACGCATGGCAAAGTTGTCAGCGCTCTTCACGCTGCTCTTAAAGATGAAGGAAAGATACTGAAATGCCAGGCGATAGACCTTATCTTGAATCGCGGCCGCGACTATGACGTCTTTGAAGTGAAGCGGTCATCGGCAAGCCAGAGCGTTTATACTGCGATCGGCCAGCTCGTATTCAACAGCATGTCCTTGGAACGGGAACTACAGGCGAAATCCATTCGTAAGTTTCTTGTTCTGCCTCGCTCGACAAAGTACCAGGCTCGCCAGGAACGCTGCAAGGAGCTCGGCTTCGACCTCATCACATTTGAACAGGCTGGCGATGGCTTCAAGTTTTTCGGCTTGCCCAAGTAGTTGTCTTGTGGAGCTTTAAGCCGGGCTGTTTTGGCCCTGTCGTGAAAGCACGTATATCCGCCTCTTGCCTACTGTGGTAATGCGGAACATCGAGATGAGGCTAACTGGTGACGTTTAAATCTGCCTAGCGAGGAAGATAATTGTTTTGATCGGTGCCGATCTGAAGTCTCACAAACGGATCGGCGCTGTCGATATAGCGCATTGCCGACTGCACATTTTTCCAGCCCACATATTCCATCATGGTTTTGAGATCCCATCCGTTGGACGTTGCCCAATTGGCGAACCCGCGTCGCAGAGAATGGGTGCTGTAGAGTTCGGCCGACGCCACGCCAGCGTTGGTCAAGATGGTCCTTAGGAGTGGCACAAGGCTGTCTGGATGCAGGGATTCATCACCGAGATGCCCCCAGCGGTCAATGGCGCGAAACAGCGGCCCAGATGTCAACTGAGCGACAGAGAGCCAGTCGACCACCGCCTCCACCGGGCATAGTCGGGCCAGTGCCGGCGCTTTGAAGGTCGTGCCTTCATATTGACGGTCGCCCTTGGTCTGCGGGAAATAGCACGTCATGCCTTCCCCAGGGATTGCCGCCACATGTTCAACCAGGAGCCGGGTCAGCTCGTCACCGCGGAATCCCCGCCAGAATCCAAGTAGCACCAAGGCCTTGTCGCGGCGGTGACGCAGCTCCGGTCCATGATCGCTAGTAGCATGGGCAGACTGGGCTGCATCAGCGAGCCACCGAGAGATTTGCTCCAGTTGATCGAGCTGCAGCGGCTTGGCCTGCTTTTCCTGAGCGGGATGTAGAGCCCGGATGCCGCGAAACGCCTTCCGGACGATCGGCGCCTTCGTCGGATCAGAAAAACCTTGCTCGATGTGCCATTGGGCAAGCGCGGCCAATCGTTGGCGCAGCGTATTGATAGAAAGCATCTCTGCATGGTCTGCCAAGTAGCGCGCTATGCTGTCGGCGGTCGCCGGCAAAAAGCCACCCCATTCGACCTCGTAGTGACGGACAGCGGATTGGTAGCTTTGACGGGTGTTATCTCTCGTAGCAGCATGGAGATATTGCTCAAGCTTGCTCATCGCGTTTCGTCCGGCTTCAATAAGCCCAGGTCAACAAGGGCGTGGTCCCAGATGTAATCCAAAAGTAGGATCAAGTCTGGTCCGGAGATGGTGTTGTTGTGTGTCCTGACCATAATTTCCTTTCGACCAGCCAAATCATGTGCCATACCGCCTGGATCGAACTGAAAATCGATCGTTGTTATTACGTCGGGCCCGGCCCTTTGGTCCACACTGAAATGTTTGGCTGCCGTGGCCAGCTGAAAGCACATGCTCATCCATGGGCTGTTCTCCGTCAGAAATCTACCGAACTCCCTCACGTTTTTTATTTCACGGCCAGCAAATCTATCCAGACGATTCAGTTGGTCTGAATCCGCCAACGCACGATAGATCCAGTCCTTCATTTGCCATGCACTCGTCACGGCATTCATGACGCCATATGCTCGCTCGGTGAGATCGATGGGCGGATTGTTGTGCAATGTCAGTGCTTCGAAGTGAAGCTTGCGATACAGATCCGCCGGCGTCTGGAGAGAGAACGTTCTTCTGTTCTGCGCAGTTACCATTAGGCTTCCTTCGTTGGGAGCGGTCGGGCGGTACAGTCAAAATTGCCCAAATCATATGCTTTTTATAAATCACACAGGATAATTATCTATTATCCAGTATCAAGATTTAACTCCCAATTTCTTGTTTTCTATTGTTATTTGGTATGTAATTACGTGGTATGTAACTTGTTATTTAATTCTCCTCGGAGAGCATCATGGCGCGTAGCGGATTATATAAATCAGATGTCAAGAAAGCACGCGACGCTTTGATCGTACAGGGCAGGAATCCGTCGGTCGACGCGGTGCGCGTCGAGCTGGGCAACACTGGCTCCAAGACCACGATCCATAAATACCTAAAGGAACTAGAAGAGGAGGACGGTGGTGCCAGCGGCAAGCGCGCCTCGATCAGCGACTCCCTACAGGACCTGGTCGAACGTCTGGCGGCCAAGTTACATGAGGAAGCGGCCACTCAAATCGAAACTGCCCGACAGGAGTTCGACGAGAAAGCCCACACACACGAGACCGCACTGCTGGCGGCCCAGCAGGAAAATTCGAAAATGTTGGCGCACATGCGAGAACTCGAAGCTGCCTTTGAGCAGCAAGATGGTGCGCTCGTCACTGTCAGGGAGGCGCTGCAGCGCGAATCCACCGCGCGCCACGTGGCCGAGCAACTGGCTACGGACTTGAAGGAACGCTTGACCGAGAACGATGCGCATCGTCAATCGATCGAGGAGAAGCACCAGCATGCGCGCGACGCACTGGAACACTATCGCCAGTCGGTTAAGGAACAGCGCGAAGCCGATGCCCGCCGGCATGAGCAGCAGGCCCAGCAGTTGCAGGCCGAGTTGCGCCTGGCGCAGCAAACTATTTCAGTGAAGCAGGAAGAGACAACGCGATTGAACCAGGAAGGCGTGCGTTTAGTGGCCGAACTCTCGCATACTCGTCAGGGATTGCATGAAACACAGGAAGCCGCCCAGCGTTTTGCGTGCCAAATAGAGCTCCTGCGGGCAACTGCGCAGCAGCATGACATTCTGAAATCGCAGTTATTCGACAAAGATGCACGTCTACAGGAGCTCCAGGAGCAGTTGGCAGTCGAGTCAACGCGGAGCGAAGATCAGGCTAAACAGCTACACAAGCTCGAACTGGCTCTGGCACAATCGGAAGCGCGGTGCGAAATGCAGCAAGGCATGGTGGCGGAATTGCGCGCTTTTCTAGCAGCTCGCGATGAACAGCGGCTTCCAAACCAGGCGTAGTCGATGAGCGACTTTCGCATGCGAAAGTGAATTTGGCCCTCTTCAACAGCCAGGTAAGAAGTCATTCAATACGTTCGACGCCAACGAGAGGCAATGCCATCATTTCGCCACCATGCCGGTTCGGATCGAAAGCGGCCAACAGTTCATTCAGTGTGGGACGACGTTTGACTGTTTCGATAATGATGCGGCCGCGTTCGGCATGAATATAAACCGGCGATCCTTTCGTTACTCCGGCGGTTTCGGTGATGGTTTTATTGAGCCGCACGGCTAAGCCGTTTCCCCACTTGACAATGTTCACCTCACCATCGCGTCTGTGTGTTGCCATGGATGACCTCCATATGACTGATTGCATGCTTATTATCGCTCAATGGTAGCCATGGAAGCGGCGAGGGAACGATCCGAGGTTAAACAATGCTACTTTCGCATGCGAAAGTACGAAAAGAGCTTCGCGTTCACCGCAACACGTCAAAAACTACCTTAGTTGTCATGACTATCATAATGAAAGTGACATTCGATACAAACGTCTCGTCCTCGAGAATGCAATATGGATACAATATGACTGGTATAACAACGATTGCGATCGGGAGTGCCGTTATCTCGTTAATGTCACTCGCGATATCAGCTGCCACGATGTATTTTTCTTGGCTACGGCAAGGCCAGTTGCGCATGACACAGCCGGCATGGCATTTTTTGGTTTCGACGGCACAACCGTTGCCAGAATGGGCCCAGCATCTTTATGCATGCCCTATGCTGTTCAGTAGCTGGTCCATGGGTGACGAGCACCAGCCGGCGCTGCAGCAGCTGGTGGATGATTTTCATGACCCTGATCGGCCAAGGCACCACGCATTGCACGATGCCCACGCATTGAGACTATGCATGCTGTACGCGATGAAGCACGGATGGAAGCCAGAAGATGAACAATGAGGTTATGGGAAAGGTCCGCCAAATCGTCGTTTTCCCATAAAAGTATCTAACAATGCGGTTCAACGAAGACTGAGTACCTGATGAAAACACTAGACACGATTCGGCCGGGCGAAATTCTGATGAAAGAATTTATCGAACCGAGCGCCATCACATTGCAGCAGATTGCAAGCAGCCTCGGATGGCCCGTGAATCTCATCACGGAGGTCGTCGACGGTTCGCAGCCGATTACAGAGGATATCGCCGCAGGGCTGGGCCGGTTTTTCGGCGTTGAACCGCAGTTCTGGCGGAACCTGCAGATGGAGTACGACCGCCGCAACGTTTAGCGGCTAAACAAGGTCGCTTCCAGATCTCGATAGACGTGTCGAGTAGCCTGTGTCATCTGTCACAGGAAGGCAGGGTAGCAGCACCTCCAAACTGCCCTCGGAAGGGCAGATCTGATTGCCTGTAGCAATCAGATTTTAATTTCGATTTATTTGATCCAGCCTAATAGGCGAGGTTCGTATGGCATTTCCAAGTTCTGTAAAGCTCCAACAGCAAATCGAGATCTATCAGTTCACTATCTACGATGGCATTTCGGATCAATTTATTACGTCTCGCCGTTGGGGGACGTTAACCGGCATCGCGGCCGTGGGCGGAAATCCATTGCGGAATTCCATGCGTTTGGCTGAAGCGTCAGATATCGAATCAGAGGTCAGTGGCCTTACGAAAATTGGATTCGAACCCGGTTGACAGCCGCGTACGGCCGATCGTCGTTCAAAACGCCGCAGCGTAGGTCTACATGAATTCATAGTTTTACTTCTGCTAATCGTTCACTTTTACTTCAACGAACGGAAAGCGGGGCAAATCGACCGAGATGGTAGGGCGATTTGAGGCCAATTTTACATTTTGGGGGATGGGTAAAAATACCCAAGTTCAGCAACTGCAGGCGGAGTTACGCTTGGCGCAGCAGACCATTACCGTCAAGCAGGAGGAAACGACGCGGCTGAACCAGGACGGCGTGCGGCTGATCGCCGAACTGACTCATGCTCGCCAAGGGTTGTCGACCGAGGAAGAGCGAAGCAAGCGCCAAGCGCGAGAATTGGACAATCTGCGTGCAGTTGTGGCACGCCACGATGTCTTGGCGGCTCAGGCGGCCGACAAAGAAAAGGAAGCTCAAGACTTTCGGCAGCAGCTGGCGGCGGCCACCGATAAGCGCGACAGCCTAGCCGAACAAGTACGCGGGCTCGAACAGGCGCTGGCCCAGGCCAACGGGCGAGCAGAAGCGTAAGAGATTGTCGCGGCGAAGTTGCAGTCACTTCTCGGCGGCGGCCCTCGTCGGTTTGTGCCATGATGCGGCCGTTTCTTTCGCTCTCTGTTTGCCGTTATTTTTGAAGATGTAACAATAATCGATCATCCTTATCGGCACCGAGATCCGCGATAAGCTTGCCATACGCGTATGCTTGACGGTCGAAAAACTCCTTTGGACCGGAGATTTGGGGGATTGCACGAATTAAACGCAGCAACTCGGTAAGCACCGTTTTCAGATAAAACTCCAGATTCGCGCACAACAATGCCGCGTTGACGATCCGTTCTGCACTGTGAACGATGTCACATCGTGCACGATACAGGCGCTGTATGTGCCAACGCAGGCGTTGATCATGGGCCTTGAGCATAATCCCGGTATCCTTGGCGGTGGAAATTGAAGCAATGAAATTTTGAAGTTTACTCTTGAGGAAGGGATCCGTGATCGATGCGACGATGTTCGGATGTTGCGCCGGGGTCTTGAACAGTTGGTAAATTTCCTTGGGTGTTAGATCTTTCAATTGTATGGGTTGCCCCGTCGTCTGGTCGGTTAATTGAACTTTCAGATCAACGAGCGCATTGCGAAATGAAAGCAATAATTTGTTTATATAGCCAAGACAGAGCACGGGCGTCAGTGCATTTTCGACGGCCTGGCCAATTCCACCTTGAGCATTGCTGCCTTTGACCAGATATTCAATTGCGGTCCACCAGTTGACGAGTTTATTTTCAAAGATGTGAGCATCGGAGCCGATGCGATATAGACGAAATGCCGATTGCACCCGGCTGCGCCCGTCTTCCTGAAAACCAGGATTGGCCATCAGTTCATTTACGCTCTGCACAAATCCCTGCAGTCCTGCATTGTCTACCGACGCGATGGGGTTGGGAACAACTTTTGGAATCTGGAAAATTCGATAGCTCTGATTTTGCTCGCTGGATGTAATGACAAACTCGCCAGGCAAATGCAGCCGTTCACGTTCATATTCGAATCGAACCAGATCCAGGATGTTGTTAATTGCTGCATAGGCTTCGGTTCCGGCGGTTCGATAATCTTTCGTTTCCACCTCGACCTTTGCGAATAATCGCTTTGGATGGGCGGTAAGGTATCGAATAACAGGAGGCGCCGAATTGTTGGTTGCCGGCGGTTGCGCCAGGAAATTCACACTGCCGATGATGGCGGGGAAGGAGCACGCGTTTGAGACGTTGTCGACCGCGAACACCACGTGGAATTTTTTTGGAGCCTGGGTAATCAGTTTCGATAGTAAGCTGAATTTTTTGTCGAAAACGTAGGTTTTCCCCTGTTGCGTAGCGCTTATGACTTGCCGGTACAATTGAAATAACGATTCGACGCTCGCGCCTTGATCAAGAAGGGTGCTTAGCAAGTTGCCGGTCAATATGTGGATATGTTCGTTTCTGTCCTGCGCAGGAATTCCTGCTACGTTGGTAATGAGCGCGCGTTTTAGACAGTCCAATGATGCATCGATGTACCCGAATTGAATCGACCGGAGAAGCTCGCGGGAAAATGCCAAAATTAGCGGCTTGTGTGCTTCGTAGGGCTTTGACTTTTCTGCCTTGCAGGTGGTAAATACGTCCAGTAATTCAATCGTGGGCTCAATAAACGGCGGTTGTTTAAGGACAGGATCCTGCCGCAACAATTCTTGCAACTCATTGGCGACCATAGCGAGGTCGTCAGCGCTTCCCGGCGGAGCAATTACGCGGTGCAATTCCCGCAGGCCGTTGCCAGGATTCATGGCCCTAACTCGATACGAATCCAGGGAGAACGCATGCACCATGTTGTGCCAACATGATGCGAAGTAATATTGCTCTAGAGACAACGGAAGCAAGCTAAGTCGGCTGTCTATCCTCATGTAGCGTTTTCCCTTGATTTTTTTTGATGGGGATTGTACCCTGACGAAATAGTTTAACTGCAAGCCCTGATTTGGTCGAGGTTTGCGCAGTCTACGAAAGGGGAATGGGGGTTCAGGTCTGGGCGTGTTCCCGCTGTGCTTTCCACCCCGCCTATTCAAACGGCCCGCTTATGCGGGCCGTTTCCATTTCATGCCTGACTTGGATCGACGAAAACCGCTATTTGATTCGTTGATACATAGGGATGGCGGCGGAGATCATCTCTCGGTCAACGCTGACCCGAAATCTCTCATTAAAATCATTGGGATTGGCTCTGGCACAATCGGAAGCACGGTGCGAAATGCAGCAAGGCATGGTGGCGGAATTGCGCGCTTTTTTAGCAGCTCGCGATGAACTGGGGCTTCCAAACCAGGCGTAGTGGATGAGCGACTTTCGCATGCGAAAGTCAGAATTGATATGCCTTGTTCGCGAATCAGTCCTCAGTCCAATGCAGCCAGCAAAGAAGCGGCGCAAGATTAAAAGTGAACGAAATTGGAAATCAACATAACCTATCTAAGCAGGTTACGGCCCGTGGTGTGCATTTATCGCAGTAATAAATTCAAGCACCAGCTCATGAGCTAAGCCCCAATCGCATAGGAGCTGTTGATGAATATAGATGGGTGGCAAAGCATCTTCGGCTGTGAGAGACAGCAACATTAAAAGACTATTACGGCCAAGCGCTTCTATTTGATTCTCAAGCTCTTGGCGCTTGTCTAGCTGTACGTTCTTTTCATGAGGGCTTGCCTGCGAATTCGCTTCCAGCAACATTTGCATAGACTGAGCCCGCAATTCCTCTATGCATTTTCCTTCTGTTGTGTTGTAAGCCCGTTGTGGTAGGTAGGGAGCTATACGATGCGCAGTAGAGTCTCTATATAGTTTGCCGTATTGGTCATACCAACTCTTAACAGTCGGTTGTTCTAGATAATCTTGAAGACGCTTAGGGAAAAATGCCAAAGCCTTTTTTGAATAAGGACCGATCTTCATTGGTTCAAGTTGCTGACCAGCTTCAAGAATAACAACCCATGCGATGTTGTCAAACATGGCATACAGATTGATGATGAAAGCATGAAAATTTATTGCAATGTCTGCGCATTCATCACTATCTAGGAATGCACTTCTGTCTGGCGGATAAATCTCGTAAATGTTTTGAGCTGCTCTGGCTATTAATGTTAGACGTCGACCTAGGCCCTCGTTCGCAAATGTCTTTGCTCGAGGAACCTGAAGTCTCTCGGCTAAGCGTAGGAGCTTAAACCGGACATCGAAATGTGCAGTCTCTAGTTCTCGAAGTTTCTCTTCTAGTAAATGAACCTGTTCTTCCCTGTAGGCGGCAAGCTTTTTCTCGGTAGGTTTGAATTCAACAATGCTTCCTTCATCACCCATGCCAGTACCATCAATGCTTTCTCGCATGTCCCGATCTGAACCAATATCAATCACCATCCCCTGGGAAAACGAATAAGTCACAATGCACCTTTCTGGTAAATGGATTGTTAAGAACGTTTCTGCGAAAAGCCGTAATCTTGGCTGCCCCTAATCAGTTTGATGCTGGATCCAATTCGGAACACCTCAGGCTGACCCTTGAGATGGACCAGTGTTTCCAAGAGCCGGCGGCGCGACCGCAGCGCGCGTCGACCGGATTTTTCTACCTCTGATGTCGCAAGAAGGTGGATTAATCTTAACGAGCCAGCCACTGGACCTGAGCGGAAACTAAGTTTGGCACTAAGAAGTAGGACAGTTCTTGCCGTTGCATAGTGGCTTATCAAGCCTTAGCGTATGATTTTTCTGTATTCTACGGCGCCCCCAACAAGGATACACGCCTACAGGTGCTCCAGGAGCAGTTGGCAGTCGAGAGCGGCTTTCGCATGCGAAAGCGAATTTGCCCCCTTCAACACCTAGGTAAGAAGTCATTCAATACGTTCGACGCCAAGGAGAGGCAATGCCATCATTTCGCCACCATGCTGATCCGGATCGAAAGCGGCCAACAGTTCATTCAGTGTAGGACGGCGTTTGGCTGTCTCGATAATGATGCGGCCGCGTTCGGCATGTATATAGACCGGCGATCCTTTCGTTACACCAGCGGTTTCAGTGATGGTTTTATTGAGTCGCACGGCTAAGCCGTTGCCCCACTTGGCAATGTTCACCTTATCATCGCGTCTGTGTGTTGCCATGGGAAAACTCCAATATTTTAGTGGCAGGACTAGGGATGATCGCAAAGGACGCGACAGCAATCGACGAAAAAACACTAATAGGCAAAATAGCCATTCTAATGATTCAAATCATTGCGTTCGGATCGAATCCCATTACAGCAGGGATGTGCATAAAGCCAGCGAACATCGAGCAGTAAAAACGATGTGTACCATCGACAAGGCGATAGCGATATGCGCCACCTACAGGTTCTTCAACGACCTCGACCGGAGGAAGCGCGTCATTGTTTCCAAATGCTTTCAAAATCGAAACGACCCGCACCTGGGCCGTATGCTCATCGTTTCCATTGAAAATACTGACGTCAGCATTGCGGCGAACCGGGCAGATCTCATTGATCGTAACCACAAAAACGGCGCGGCCGCGAGTTGCGGTGTCATCGGCTCTATAACTGGTGCCAGGTGGTACAAAGCCTGACATGCTCGCTTCGATCCACCATGCATCGTTCATCTCCACCACCAAATCGCCATGCATCAATTTCAAGGATTCCTCCGTAAGCCGCTCGTAAAGAAACGCCTATATAACACTATCGAATAGCGATATGATGTGCCTGAAGTTTCTCTTTGATGACTTCTTCTCGACGCGATAGCCAATCTGCCGGCGCCAATTTCTCGATGTTTTTACCGGAGCGCGCCATCGCAATTCTAGCTGCCTCGACGCGTTCGGCTTTGTCCGTGGACAGAAAACAAAATAGGAAAAAATCGTTTCCCAAAAAGCTTCGTTCAAGCTCTAACAAACGGTGGCCTTCCTGAAAAATCCGATCATAGTCCTGAAGACTATTGACCGCCGTGTTGATCTGTTTCGATTTACGTCGAAGATCAGGCTCCTTCATCAGTGCCTCGGCCTGATCGTATGCGCGCACGATCTCGTTGACGGTGTCGTAGACGGCATTAAATGTCCCCGTGCTGGTAAGTTCAAGTCCGGCAAGGGTGCCAAGCCTATGTTGGAACGTGCTGTTCTCAGATTTCATGCGGCCGTCTGGTCCTCGCTCTTCTCGTCGAATTGTCGCTGTAATGACCACATCGTAGCTGCGTGTTTTGATCATATCCTTCAAACGCCGCATCGTCTGTATGCCCATGCTGTTGGTCGCTTGACGCATACGATATTCGAGCGCTTTAACTTCCTGCTGCAACTTACTCAGTCCTTCAATACGTTCCGTCTTGGATGCGATCGCTTCAGATAAAGAAGCAATACGTTCTAGCCGCTTCTTTTCGTTTAGGTAGTGATTAACATGGTCCCGTAGCCGCCGATCCGCTCCGAATTTTTTTACGCCGCAATCAATGCCGACCAGCGTCAATTTCCCATCGTTGCGCTCTGCGAGCCATCCGTTGTTATGCGGCTCTTCGCACAACTTGCCGTTTTCCTTCTGCACGCAGCAGCGCACCTTTTCTGGGAGGTGATAATCCCCGAACAGCCTCTTGTAATTGGCAGGTGAGAGCGGAGCGTTTTCTAAAAAATGTGTGAGCGCACGGATCTCTTCCATGCTGCTGAATGTGTGAATTTCTAGCGGAGATAGGTCGAATTGTTCGGTCATAAAGCGAAATATGGTTGTTGGCAACAAACCATTTTACTGTATATTAAAACAGTATTTCGCTCATTTTTATTTGTCCGTAGGGGGCAGCTGAGGCGGAAGGGTTAAGAACTTTCGCACGCGAAAAGCGTTGTTTTGCCTTAGCGTACAATTTTTTCCGAATTCCCTTGGCCTCCCAAGAACATCGACGCAAGAAACGAATAAAGAAGTGATTACGCTTATGTGTCATTACTGGCTTTATCTTGGTTCGATCCTCATAACGGTGATTCAAATGTAATAGGAGCCGGCCGCAGCCTCTTATCTAAAACTGCGGGGTGAATGAGGCTATTGGGTTCGTATTGGTAATCAGGCGAATCATCGAAAGCCGGAAATCTAAATTTCCATTGGGACAATTCAATCAGCGATTCTAAAAATCATTGAAAATCAGTTACTTAAATAGGTTTCTGCCAAAATTTCCGTAATCCCGGCCGACCCTCATGCTCGGTGTGATCGCATGTCAGCGTCATCGACGCCAAGGCTTCTTATTTATTTTTCAAGTAGGTAAGAACCGGCTCTATCGCCGATAGGCGAGAGTCAAATGCGCTCAGCATATCGCTTGTAGAAGCCTTGCGATTGACAGAGGCCTGGACTGCTTCGACGGGAACAAGATAGGCAACAACCAGATTGCCGTCTTGAATGGCAATGGGACTGCCTTCGGCCCGAGCTAACACCTGAGCAGGTTCTTTAGTCCAATAAGGATACCGATTTCATCGTTGATGATCTGTGGTTTTAGCTCGCACGACCGGTCGCAAATTGAATTGCGAGAAGGTACACCATCATACATCGAGCTAAGGCCTATACATCCACATCATCCAAATAGACCCCGAGATATCGGCGCTTCAAGCGTGCCGGAGTTTGCGCAGCCATTTACGTAAAGGTGCCCCGGAAAAGAATGGTAATGCGGATATACCTAAAGGTGCGCCGAAAATCACACAACACCGTCAAAGCGAATTACGGAGCGCCATTAGGTGTTTTCCCGGAGCAGCTTTAGGTTAGAGCGCTTGGTCAGCCATGCTTGCAGTGCACGCCGGATTCTGCGCATTAGCGATTTTACATAATACAAATTATGCGAAAATATACTGTAGTGGTCTATAACAAAATCACGGACAAAAAAATGCGATACCCCACAACTCGGTACGGCAACCCTAATGAGTTGCGCTACTACGCTCAAGGAATGCCAATCAAGGAATTGGCAAGGCAACTAAGACGCTCGGAAAAATCCGTCCGAGCATGGCTCAATGGCGACAGAAAAATCCCGTTCTGGGTGCCGGAACTGCTCCGGCTTAGGCACATGGAAAACGAACTGAAACGAAGGCAAATGGGAATACAGACCGATTCAAGCTCCAGGCACGAAGTGCATGGAGAAAATCAAGCCTCAGTCTCCAACGCCCCCTCCAACTGCTCCAGCAACTCGGTCGCCACCCGCAAATGCTCGGGATCGATCTCGCGCAGCAGTTCGTAGCAGAAGGTCTTGGCCTTGTTCCGGACCTGGCGGTACAGGACTTCGCCGGCGTCGGTCAGCATGACCAGCTTGATGCGGCGGTCGGTGTCGGATTGTTCGCGCTTGATGAGACCGGCCTTCACCAGTCGGTCCAGCGTGGCGACCATGCTGGCGCCTTCGATGCCGAGGCGGTTGGCCAGTTCGATCTGGGACAAGGGCTGCTTTGCCCGCGCCACCACGGCGATCGCCGTCCAGCAGGCCTGGCTGATGCCGAGATCCCGCATTCTCCTGTCCAGCACCTGCCGCCAGCTGCGGGCGGTGCTGTGCAGCGCCATGGAAAAGCGCTCCTCCATCACGTCCATATTGATAGTCTCCTAATAATTAGACCTCAATCATAACGAAGGATGGGGAGCGAGCACAACCCACGGCCGGGACAGGCTTTCCTGCCCCGGCCTGCTCTCTCAGCGGGAGGCTTGCGCGGAAGCCGCCGCGATGAAGCGCTTGCGCAGCGGCGAGAGGAAAAGCTTCGCCGAAATGCCGGCGCCGATCGTGACGACGGCGGCCAGGACGAACACGCGGTTCCAGTTGCCGCCGACGGACAGCACCGAGGCCAGCGGCACCAGCAGGGATGCCGTGCCCTTGGCGGTGTACAGCGTGCCGGCGTTGGCGGATGCAAACCGGCTGCCGAAGGTGTCGCCGCAGATGGCCGGGAAGATCGAGAAGATCTCGCCCCAGAACATGAAGATCAGCGCGGCGAAGACCACGAAGGCGTACGGTTGGTGGCCGTATTTCATCAGACCGAGCAGTGCCAGGCCTTCGCCGATGAACACGATCATCATCGTGTTTTCCCGGCCGATCTTGTCGGAGATGAAGCCGCACAGCGGACGGGTCAGGCCGTTGGCGATATTGTCGATCGACAGCGCCATGGTCAGCAGCGGCAGCGTCGCGCCGAACAGCGCAATCGGGCTGGACGCGATGCCGTAGTCATGCGCAATCGGGCCGAGCTGGGCCGTCGCCATCACGCCGCCAGCCGCCACCAGCACGTAGATCACGTAGATGAGCCAGAACACCGGCGTCTTGAGCATCTGCTTGGGGTTGTAGTCCACGCGCGCAATCGTGGTCGATTTGGCCTGCGCCGTTTTCGGTGCGCGCGGCCGGATCAGCAGCATGGCGAGCACGAAGATGGCCGCGCCCTGGATGACGCCGAAGGTCAGGAAGGTCTTTTCATAGCCGGAGTGGCCGATCATGTTGGCGATCGGGATCACGGTGAAGGCGGCGCCGATGCCGAAGCCCGCCGCCGTCATGCCGGCCGCCAGGCCGCGCCGGTCGGGAAACCATTTCAGCGCGTTGCCCACGCAAGTGCCGTACACGCAGCCGGCGCCCACACCGGAAATCACGGCCGCCACGTACAGGACTGGCAGCGACGAAGCGTAGCTGTTGAGGATCCAGCCCAGGCCGGCGCAGATGCCGCCGCCCGCCACGACCGGACGCGGACCGAACTTGTCGCCCAGCCAGCCTTCGATCGGCACCAGCCAGGTTTCCGTCAGGATGAAGATGGAGAATGCGAGCTGGATCGCCGCGGTTCCCCAGTGATACTTGTTGTTCATCGGTTCCACGAACAGGGTCCATCCGTATTGCAGGTTGGCGACCAGGCCCATGCATAAAATACCGATGATCAACTGTGCCCAGCGGTTTTTGTGGCCGGTGGCCTGGTCCGGCTCCGCTGTGCGGATTTGCGTATTTGTCATTTCATTCACCTGGGTGAGCTATTTAATAGGAATTTAATCTAATAGACTTCTAATCATTAGATGCCTAATTGTAGAAGAAACTTTTTTTTCCTGCTGAAGGCGCGTTTGCGGCATGCCGGAAGCGCTTTTTCAGGCGTCTGCCGGCGGCCTTTGAGGATTGCCTTTTCCCCAGTCCCGGCGTTCGTCCCCCGCCGCCTTGACCTGGATCAAACGCCGAAGCTCCGGCGGTGATAGCCTGCGAACAAACAGATTCCGGCCATGGCAGATGGGTGTAGAAAACGCCAAGGAGGCGCGCATGCCGTGGAGTGAAGCAGCAGCGACGGTCATCCTGAAGAACGCCTTGTCGCGGCGGACGGGTAGTATCATTGCCGACGGTCGGGACGGTGCGGCAGCGACACCGCCCTCCTCCTTCCCCAGGTTCGGCGCAGGTAAATGAAAGCACGCATACTCGAGATCCTTGAAGAACAGAGCCTGGGCTGGCTGCTGCACTCCGCCAGCGACGCGATGCTGATCGTCGGCCAGGACGGCCGCATCGTGCTGGCCAATGCGCGCACGCTGCAGCTGTTCGGCTACGACGGCGAGGAACTGCCGGGCATGGCGGTGGAAGACCTGCTGCCAGAGCGGTTTCGCCACGCGCACGCCGGGCAGCGCGCCGACTACTTCATGCAGCCCCGCGCGCGCAGCATGGGAACCGGCATCGAGCTCCACGGCCGTCGCAAGGACGGCAGCGAATTCCCGGTCGAGGTCAGCCTGTCGCCGCTGCAGATCAAGGACGACATCCGCCTGGTCATGGCGACCATCCACGACATCACGCGCCGCAAGCAGGCCGAAGCCGACCTGCAGGAAAGCGAAGCGCGCATGCGCGCCATCTTCGACACGGCGGTCGACGCCATCGTCACCATCGACGAGCGCGGCATCATCGAGCGCTTCAATCCGGCGGCGGAACGCCTGTTCGGCTACGCGGAGGCGGACGTGGCCGGAAAGAACGTCTCCATGCTGATGCCCTCGCCCTACCGCGAAATGCACGACGCCTATCTGGCGCGCTACCGGCAGACCGGCGAGAAGAAGATCATCGGCATCGGGCGCGAGGTGGTCGGCCTGCGCTGCGACGGCACGGTATTCCCGATGGACCTGTCGGTAGCGGAAATGCAGCTGTCGGGACGCCGCATGTACACCGGCATGGTGCGCGACATCAGCGAACGCAAGCGCGCCGAGGCGCAGCATGCGCGGCTGCTGCGCGAGATCGCCGACGCCAACGAGGAGCTGACGAATTTCGCCTACGTCGTGTCGCACGACCTGAAGGCGCCGCTGCGCGCGATCGGCGCGCTGGCCGACTGGCTGTCCAACGACTACGCCGACAAGTTCGACGACGAAGGCAAGGAACACATGCGCTTGCTGATCAGCCGCGTGCACCGCATGGGCGCGCTGATCGACGGCATCCTGCAGTATTCGCGCGTGGGCCGCGTGAAGGAAACGCCGGTGCCGGTCGACCTGAACGTCGTGGTGCGCGACGTGATCGACCTGCTGGCGCCGCCGCCGCACGTCCGCATCACGGTGGACGGCGCGCTGCCGGTGGTGAAGACCGAGCCGACGCGCATCCAGCAGGTGTTCCAGAATCTGATCTCGAACGCCATCAAGTACATGGGCAAGCCGCAGGGCGAAATCCGCGTGACCTGCCGCGAACAGGGCGGCGACTGGCAGTTCAGCGTCAGCGACAACGGTCCCGGCATCGAGCAGCGCCATTTCGAGCGCATCTTCCAGCTGTTCCAGACGCTGGCGCCGCGCGACCGCATCGAAAGCACCGGCGTCGGCCTCGCGCTGGTCAGGAAAATCGTCGACATGTACGGCGGCCGCGTCTGGCTCGAATCCACCGTCGGCGCCGGCGCCACCTTCTCGTTCACCCTGCCCCGTCACCCCGTTCCGAGCAACCCGCAAGAACCATCCGCATCATGAAAATGCCCAACAAGCCGCTGTTGCTGGTCGAAGACGACCAGGTCGACGTGATGACGATCCGTCGCGCGCTGAAGGAAATCCACGTCGTCAATCCGGTCGTGCACGTCGAGAACGGCGAGGAGGCGCTGGCCTACCTGCGCGACCCGGCGGCCGACAAGCCCTGCATCATCCTGCTCGACCTCAACATGCCGATCATGGGCGGGCTGGAATTCCTGAAGCTCGCCAAGCAGGACGATGCGCTGCGCCTGTTCCCGGTCATCGTGCTGACCACCTCGGAAGAACAGCAGGACAAGCTCAACAGCTTCAATCTCGGCGTGGCCGGCTACATGGCCAAGCCGGTCGACTACCGGCAGTTCGTGGAGGTCATGCGCTCCATCGACCTGTACTGGACCATCAGCGAAATGCCGTGACCGCCGGGCCTTGCCGACCATGAACCGCTCTCCCATCCGCGTGCTGATCGTCGAAGACGACGTGGTGGACCGGCTCGCGTGCCGGCGCGCCATCGCGCGGTCGCCGGACGCCAGGTTCACGCTGCTGGAAGCCGAAACCGGCCGCCAGGGGCTGGACATGGCGGCGACTGACAAGCCGGACTGCATCCTGCTCGACTACAACTTGCCCGATCTGAACGGGCTGGACTTCCTGTCCGAGCTGGCGGGCGAATCGGGCGAGGTGCCGATGCCGGTCATGCTGCTGACCGGCGGCGACAGCGCGGCGGTGGCGGCCGCCGCGATGAAGCGCGGCGCCTGGGATTATCTCGGCAAGGACGTCGACGGCCAGTACCTGGAAATCCTGCCGGCCGCGATCCAGCGCATGCTGCGCGAGAAGCAGCTGGCCGAAGGCAAGCGGCGCGCGGAAGCGCAGTTCCGCTCGCTGGTGGAGCAGATCGAGGCGATCACCTACATCGCGGCGCTCGATCCGGACGGCACGCTGCTGTACGTCAGCCCGCAGATCCGCCTGCTCGGCCACGCGCCGGAAGCCTACCTCGCGCAGCCCGCGCTCTACCACGACCAGATCCATCCCGACGACCGTTCGCGCGTCATGCCGCGCATCGTCGAGCGCCGCCGCAGCGGCAACCCGACGCCGCTCGAATACCGTATGCGCGCGCGCGACGGCAAGGTGCTGTGGCTGCGCGATCAGGCCAAGATCGTCACCGACGAATCGGGCCGCAACCTGTTCTTGCAAGGCATCCTGGTCGACATCACGCAGGGCAAGCTGGCGGAAGAGGCGCTGCGCCAGTCGCAGTCCGAACTGCGCCAGCTCGCCGCGCACCTGGAAAACATCAAGGAAGCCGAGCGCAAGCGCATCGCGCAGGAAATCCACGACGAGCTCGGCGGTCTGCTGACCGGCATCAAGGCCAACATCTCGGTGCTGCTGGGCCGCGCCGCGCGCGCCGGCCAGGTCCCCGATCCGCTGCTGCAGGATGCGGCAGACCTGGCCGACACCGGCTTCCAGGCCGTGCGCCGCGTCATCACCGACCTGCGCCCGAGCGTGCTGGACCAGCTCGGCGTGTGGGCGGCGCTCGAATGGTATGCCGACCAGATCCAGATGCGTTCCGGCCTGGAATGCGTGTGCGGCATCGATGCCGATGCGGCGGCGCTCGACGTCGGCGCGGACCCGAGCACGATGCTGTTCCGTGTGGTGCAGGAAGCCTTGACCAACGTGGTGCGCCACGCGCGGGCGTCGAAGGTCGCGATCCGCGCGCGCGTCGAAAGCGGCAGCCTGCTGCTGTCGGTCGAAGACAACGGCAAGGGCATCGAGCCGGGCGCCGAACAGCGCCGCCGTTCCTGGGGCATCGTCGGCATGCATGAACGGGCGCGTCATTTCGGCGGCGAGCTGCGCATCGCCGGCCGGCCCGGGCAAGGCAGCACCGTGACGCTGCGCCTGCCCCTGGAGAACGTCCATGGCGCATAAGACGATCAAGGTATTGCTGGTCGACGACCATGTGATCGTGCGCAACGGCGTGCGGCTGATGCTGGGCGAAGCGGACGACATCCGCGTCGAGGGCGAGGCCGACACCGCGCAGCGCGCGCTGCAGCTCGCGCGCGAGCAGGCCTTCGACGTCGCGCTGGTCGACATCGCGCTGCCGGACCGCAACGGGCTGGACGTGCTCAAGCTGCTGCGCGCCGAAAGGCCGAAGCTCGCCGTGCTGATCCTCAGCACCTATGCCGAGGAAATCTACGCGATGCGCGCGCTGAAGCAAGGCGCCGCCGGCTACCTGACGAAGGACACGCCGGCCGACGTGCTGATCGCCGCCGTGCGCAAGGCCGCCGCCGGCGGCAAGCACGTGAGCCCGGCGCTGACCGAAAAACTGGTCAGCATGATGGGCGGCGGCACGGTCGCCTCTTCGCACGAAACGCTGTCCAACCGCGAGCTGGAAGTGCTGAAGCGGATCGCGGCCGGCGAGAGTCTGGTCAGGATCGCGGAGGCGCTGCATCTGAGCCCGCATACGGTCACCACCTACCGCACGCGCATCATGGACAAGATGGGATGGAGCAGCAACGCCGAGCTGACGCGCTATGCCGTCGAGAACGGGCTGGTGCTGTAGGCATCGCTACCTGTCCGTTCCGTCGCCTTGCCGTTTCGGCCTCTCCTTGCCGCCGCGGTGGACGGGATATCCGCCGCCCTTCTTCCCTTTTCCCGTTTGTAGGGGTTTCCCTACACGATAGTGTCCGTGGCGCGGGGACATCACGTCCCTGCCATCCCCGACAGCGCCGGACCCGCGATTGCTCGATACTGCCTGCAATTGTTCGGCCGGCAAGGCCGCCATCGTCAACACCGTGAGCGAGGTCATGATGCAGCCCATCCAGTTTGCCCAGTCTTCCGCCGCCGGCCTGCGCGGCGCAAGCGTCCCGGGCGCGCAGAATCGCTGCGCGTCGTGCAGCCTGCATCAGCTCTGCCTGCCCACCGGCCTGTGCGATGCGGACATGAAGCTGCTGGACGGCATCATCCTGAACCGCCGCCGCGTGCCGCGCGACGCCAGCCTCTATCACGCCGGCGATCCGTTCACGCATCTGTACGCGGTCCGCTTCGGCCACTTCAAGACGCACCAGGTCAGCGCCGAGGGCGCCGAACAGATCACGGGCTTCCAGATGGCCGGCGAGCTGCTCGGCTTCGACGCGATCAGCACCGACCGCCACCATTGCTACGCGGTGGCGCTGGAGGACAGTGAAGTCTGCGAAATCCCTTTCGCCAAGCTGGAGGCATTGTTCGCCGCGGTGCCCGCGCTGCTGCGGCATTTCCACCGCATGATGAGCCAGGAGATCACGCGCGACCAGGGCGCCATGCTCATGCTCGGCAACATGCGCGCGGAACAGCGCTTCGCCGCGCTGCTGGTCAACCTGTCGTCGCGCTACAAGGCGCGCGGCTATTCGTCCACGCGCTTCCAACTGCGCATGTCGCGCGAGGACATCGGCAACTACCTGGGCCTGACCATCGAAAGCATCAGCCGCCTGCTGTCGCGCTTTCGCAAACAGGGTCTGCTCAACGTGAGCAATCGCGAGGTCGAGCTGCTCGATCTGCCGGCGCTGAAGGCGTTGACGATGGACGAGTTGCAGGTGCATTGACGGCGGTGTGCTTTTGCGGCGGCTTCCTTGCGGGTGGAAGCTTTGGTCTTTCGTCACGTGCCTGTTTCTGTTTCCACTTCCATTTTTACCCTGCTTCTTTTTCTCGGCCTGATCGACTTGTCGGCGTTTATGGCGCTTAGGCGCAGGATCTTGAATCCGGCATGAGCGTATTGATGCGCCGGACTGGATTCCCACCTGCGCAGATACTGTGTTGCTCACCCTCTGGCAAGGGCCTTTTGCACATCAAACGCCTGCCGATTCTTGAGCACGGCATAACACCAATGCACCAGCTTGCGCAT
>Ga0164242_10000182_pt1 | contig 77860 bp, 71 predicted proteins | sample OricomgcompostMG_FD_108783 | JGI IMG/M metagenome (GOLD analysis project Ga0164242, IMG submission 108783) | Miracle-Growth compost microbial communities from Emeryville, California, USA - Original compost - Miracle growth compost (MG) ... | reverse complement strand
CGGCCCATTACGCGCTGCGGTAACAGGACATTATTGCCGAGCGGTGTATCGAGCCTGAGCAGCCGGTCGGTTTGTACGAGGCCCCCGGTAATGGCCGCAATCAGATCCTGCGCCCCCATTTTTTCTTCCCTATATGGTCGTTTTTTAAAACGGCGGCTTATTCTACATTTTCTCAATTGGATTAAGGGGATTTTTTGTAATGTTTGAAAGTCATGGGTATTCAATCTGCATTGACGGGAACGCACGTCTCGCAGGCTTCCTCCTCTCCACACCGTCCCCAATTTGATCGTTTCGATCACCAAGATGATTGAGTTGCGCAAAAAGGAGCAGGTGTTTACACTCCGATTTGATCGTTTCAATCAAAATAGTGAGCAAATCGATCAAGCCAGCGACGCGCGGCGATCGATTCATCATCGAGGAGACTCCCATGGCTCAGATTCCCATCAAGCGTTCGATCGAGCGCGTTCCCGGCGGCATGATGATCGTGCCGCTCCTGGCCGGTTCGCTCGTGGCGACCTTCGTGCCCGGCATGCCGAAGTTCTTCGGCTCGTTCACGAACGCGCTGTTCACCGGCGCGCTGCCGATCCTCGCCGTGTTCTACGTGTGCATGGGCGCCAGCATCGACGTGAAGGCCACGCCGTACCTGCTGAAAAAGGGCGGCGCGCTGTTCGCCACCAAGGTGGGCGCGGCGATCCTGGTGGGCATTGTGCTGGGCCATCTGCTCGGCGAGCAGCCGGTTGCCTCGGGCCTGTTCGCGGGGCTGTCCACGCTGGCCGTGGTCGCGGCGATGAACGACACCAACGGCGGCCTCTACATGGCGCTGATGGGGCAATACGGCCGCTCCGAGGACGTCGGCGCCTACACGATCATGTCGCTCGAATCCGGGCCGTTCCTCACCATGGTCACGCTGGGCGTGGCGGGGCTTTCGGCGTTTCCGTGGCAGACGCTCGTGGGCAGCATCCTGCCGCTGTGCGCGGGCATGCTGCTCGGCAATCTCGATCGCGAGATGCGCGCCTTTCTCGCGCGCGCCGTGCCGGTCATGATTCCGTTCTTCGCGCTCGCGCTGGGCGCGGGCCTCGATCTGCACAAGGTCTGGCAGGCCGGTCTGCTCGGCATCGGTCTGGGCATCGCGGTGGTGATCGTCACCGGCATCCCGCTCTATCTGGCCGACCGCGTGACGGGCGGCACGGGCGTGGCCGGCGTGGCGGCGGCCAACACGGCGGGCAACGCCGCGGCCGTGCCTGCCCTGGTGGCGGCGGCCAACCCGGTCTACGAGCCGGCGGCGCAAAGCGCGACACTGCTGGTGGCCGCCTGCGTGGTCGTGACGGCGATTCTCTCGCCCGTGCTCACGGCCTGGGTCGCGAAACGCGTGGAGGCGCGCAGCGCCGCCCGCGTGGGCGGGACACGCGACGCCGAGAGCACGAAGGCGTGCTGAAGCAAGAGACGCAAGAAAGGCAAGAGGTCAACTTCATGAAGCTTTTGATCATCGCCGACGATTTGTCCGGTGCTGCCGATTGCGCGATCGGCTTCGCCAACGCGGGTCATCGCACGATCGTCACGCTGGACGTGGCGGACGATGCCGCGACGCACGCGCGACCGGCGGACGACGCCGAGGTGATCGCCGCCGACACCGACACGCGCCGCCTCGCGCCCGCGGCCGCCGGCGAGCGCACCGCGCGCGCCTGGGCGGCGCTGGGCGCAGAGCGGCGTCTGTACAAGAAGATCGACTCGACGCTGCGCGGCAACTGGGCCGCCGAAGTGGCGGCGCTCCAGGCGCGCGCGGGCCTCGCGATCGTGGCGCCCGCGTTTCCGGCGACGGGCCGCACGGTGCGCGGCGGCGAGTTGTGGGTGCATGGCGTGCCGCTCGCTCAGACCGAGACGTGGCGGCTCGAACACGCGGACCGCGACGCCGACATGGCCGCGATGCTCGCGCAGGCGGGCCTGCGCAGCGAGCGCTTCGACGCCGCGCTGCTCTACGACGATCCGCGCGCGCTCGCACGGCGTGTCGCGCTGATTGCGGCCGAAGGCGAGGATGGCGCGCAGGCGCTGATCGTCGATGCCCAAAGCGAAAGCGACTTGCGCGCACTCGCGCGCGCCACGCTCGCGCTCGACGGGGCGTTCTTTTGGGTCGGCTCGGGCGGTCTCGCACGCGAGTTGGCGACGTTCGACGCGCCGGGCTCGATGAACGCGATGAACGCGACAAAGCCAACAACGCCAACGAGCGAAGCCAGCGCGACAGACGCCACAGGCGCCACAAGCGAAGCGCACGAACGCCCTGCCGATGAGCGCACCAGCGGCACCAGCGGCACGAGCGGCGCCAACGGCGCCCACGGTCCGATTCTCGTATTGGTGGGCAGCCTCTCGGCCGTGGGCGAGCGCCAATGCGCCGTGCTGCGCGAGCGGGTGAGCACGGAAGGACCGCATGGCCTCGTCGAACTCGTGGTGCCGCCCGCCGTGCTGCGCGCGGGGGCGGCGCACGAACACTGGCTGCAATGGGGCGCGCGCATCGGCGCGACGCTGGGCAGCCATACCGATCTGCTGCTGCGCATCGGCCGCGACGATGCCTTCGATCCCGCCGAGGGCGCGCATCTCTCGGCCATGCTGGCCGCGCTGGTCGCGCCGCATTTCACGAAGATCGGCGGCTTGATCGCGACGGGCGGCGAGACCGCGCGCGCGATGCTCGACGCGGCCGGCATCGGCAGCCTGCGGCTCGTGGCCGAGATCGAGGCGGGCGTGGCCGTGGCACGGCCCCACGCCGCGCCGTCCGGACACCGGCATCGACCGGCCGTGGTCACGAAGGCGGGCGCCTTCGGCACCGAAACGGCCCTGTACGCAGCGTGGCTGCACCTGAGCGAACTGGCACAAGAGGGCACGGCACGCGCGACGCAGCGCGCCGGGGCCGAATAAGCCGAATCCATATCATCGAGGAATTCATGAGCACCTATATCCCCGTCATCGGCATCACGATGGGCGACGCCGCCGGCGTCGGCCCCGAGGTGGTCGTCAAGAGCCTGACGCACGCCGAGGTCTACGCGCAGTGCCGTCCGCTCGTGATCGGCGACGCGCGCCGGCTCGAACGCGCCATCGAGATCTGCGGGCTGAAGCTCGCGGTGCGGCGCGTGAACGCGCCGCGCGAGGCGGCTTATCAGCCGGGCACGATCGACGTGGTCGACCTGAACCTGATCCCCGACGATCTCCCCTTCGGCGAGCTTTCGCCGCTCGCGGGCGACGCCGCGTACCGCTACATCGCGCGCGCGGTCGAATTCGCGCAGGCCAGGGAGATCGACGCGATCTGCACCGCGCCGCTGAACAAGGAAGCGCTGCACGCGGGCGGCCACAAGTACCCGGGCCACACGGAGATGCTCGCGCACCTCACGGGCGTGGACGAAGTCTCGATGATGCTGGTCGCGCCGCAACTGCGCGTGATTCACGTGACGACCCATATCGGCATCATCGACGCCATCCGCAAGATCGAGCCGGGCCTCGTGCAGCGAACCATCGAGCGCGGTCACGCCACGCTCGTGAAGGCCGGCATTGCGCAGCCGCGCATCGGCGTGTGCGGGATCAATCCGCATGCGGGCGAGAACGGTCTGTTCGGCTATGGCGAGGAAGAAGAGAAGATCATCCCGGCCGTGAAACGGCTGCAGGAACGCGGCCTCGACGTGACGGGCCCGCTGCCCGCCGACACGCTGTTCTTCCGCGCCGGCCGTGGCGACTTCGATCTCGTCGTGGCGATGTATCACGACCAGGGCCATGGCCCGGTGAAGGTGCTCGGCCTCGAAGCGGGCGTGAACGTGACGGTGGGCCTCGAAGTGATCCGCACCTCGGTCGATCACGGCACGGCGTTCGATATCGCGGGCAAGGGCGTCGTGGACGAAGGCAGCATGCTCGAAGCCCTGCGTCAGGGCGCCGAACTCGCGACGCGGCGCTGACGCGCGTCAGGGGGCAGGGCACGCGAGCGGCGCCATGAGCACGGGAGTCCGCATGAGGGCGCGCGCCGCGGGGTGCAGGCGTTCGTGTAAGATCGGCGGGTCCGTCGGCGCCGCACGCATGCGATTGCGCGCCGGCTTCTCCATGCTGCCTGTCCCATTGCAATGAAAGCGTCCGAACGTCACCGCGCCATTCTCGAACTCGTGCTCACGCGCGAGGCCAACGTCGAACAGTTGACGGAGGCGCTGGGCGTGTCGGAGGCGACCATCCGCCGCGATCTGGCGGTGCTGCACAAGCAGCGCCGGCTCGTACGCACCTACGGCGGCGCAACGGCGCTGGTGGGCGTGCACGAACCGGAGGCTTCGCTGGAAGAGCGCAAGGCCGCGCAGCGCGAGCAGAAGGAGATCATTGCGCTCGCGGCGGCGGCCCACGTGTGCGACGGCGACACCGTCATGCTCGACGGCGGCACGACCTGCGCGGCGCTGGCGCGCCACCTCGTCGTGCGCCACGACCTCCACGTGGTCACCAACAATCTGCTGGCCGTGACGACGCTCGCGAACGCGCCGGGCGTGCAGGTCACGCTGCTCGGCGGCGACTTGCGCAGTTCCAGCATGAGCACGCTCGGGCCGCTGGCCGAGCTGATGCTCTCGCGCGTGAGCGTGGACAAGGCTTTTCTGGGCGCGGACGGCGTGGTCGCCGGCTTCGGCCTGTGCGAAGCGAGTGCGCAACAGGCCTGGCTCAAGGACTGCATGATCCGGCGCGCCGCACAGGTCATCGTGCTGGCGGACTCCAACAAGCTTGGGCTCGCGCGTCAGCAGCACTGGACCCCCATCGAGCGCGACTGGCGTCTCATCACCGCGGCGGGCGCGCGCGAAGATGCGCTCGCGCCGTTTCGCGCGTTGCCGCAGGTGGTGGTGGAGCTGGCGGGGCAGGGCTGATACCCCGCGCCGGTCAATCGGCTGGATCGGACGCCGGGTTGAGATCGACCATCCGCAAGGCGAGTTCGTTCAGGCGCCCGGCGATATGCAAGGGCGAGAGGCGTCCGTCCGCGCGCATCCAGAGATAGCTGTAGAAGTACATGCCCAGCACGCCCTTGAGCACGATGGGATCGTAAGGGCGGAAAACGCCCAGATCCGCGCCGTCCACCATCGCGTCGCGCCACACTTTTTCGTACTGGCGATGCAGCGCGAGCACCTCCGAATGCCGCGGCTCGGTGAGCGAATGGATCTCGCGGAAGCACACGGTCAGCTCGGCCTGATTCGCGGCGATCTTCAGCACCAGTTCCTTGCCCAGCATCACGATGCGCTTGCGAGGGTCCGGTTCGGGCCGCGCCGTGTATTCCGCGAAATCGGCGAGTTCCGCGATGTACTCGCGCGAGATGTCGTAGAGCAGGTCTTCCTTGCTCTTGATATGGTGATACAGCGCGCCGCGCCCCAGTTGCACCGCCTCGCCGAGCTCGGTCATGCCGATGGCGTGATAGCCCTTCTCCGCGAACAATCGCGCGGCGATCTTCAGAATGCGCTCGCGCTGACCGATTTCGCCACGTGGTTCCGCGGTTCCCATGACTCTCCTTGCCGGTTCGATCGCGCCTGGTGCGTCGGCGACGGCAGGGCGATCTCGATGCGCCTTATTGTACCGGTCGGTCCGGTTTCCTGTCCGCACGGGTCAATAACGGCGCGAAGCCGATCAGGCCGAGCACCGGGCCCGGCACGAGGAGCCACGCGGCGTCGAGCCCGATGCGCTCGAACAGCGCGGTCGTGGCCGGAATCGAGACGACGGTGAGCGCGAAGCCGATCGAGTTCTGCAAGGTCAGCGCGCCGCCGATCAGCGCGCGCGGGCAAGCCTCGGCCGACAGCGCGGAAAACTGCGGCGAATCGGCGACGACGGCCGCGCCCCACACCACTAGCAGAACGAGCAGCGCGACGGGCGGCCACGTGCGCCAGCCCAGCGCGAAGATCACCGCGCATGCGCCGGACAGGGCGAGCGCGCCGGCCGCGACCTTCGCGCTGCCGATGCGCTTCGACAACGCGCCGCCCGCGATGCACCCGAGCGCGCCCGTGCCGATGACGAGAAACGACAAGCCGTACACGCTTTGCGCATGCAGCGCCGACGCGACCGACGCCTTGGCGAGAAACAGCGGCACCACGGTCCAGAACGCATAAAGCTCCCACATATGCCCGAAGTAGCCGAATGCCGCCGCACGGAACGCCTTGTACTGGAATGCGGCGAGCACGCCCGGCGCTTTGGCCTGCGCGCCATCCTGGGCGTGCGTCTTCAGGTTTAGATGCGGCCCGTCGCCCAGCACGCCGATGACGAGCGCCCCGAGCACCGCCAGCGCCGACGACGCGACGATCACCTCCTGCCACGGCAGCGCCGCGCCCGCCATGCGCAGCGCGTGCGGCAGCGCGGTGCCGAGCGTGAGCATCGCGACGAGTTGCGCGAGCGCCGGGCCGGTGCGCTCCGGCGCCCAACTGACGATCAACTTCATCCCCATCGGATAGATGCCCGCGAGGCACGCGCCCACGCAAAAGCGCAACGCCGCGCCGGCGATCACGCCATGCGCGAACCATGCGAACGCGGCGTTGAACACGGCGCCCAGCAGCGCGCTGACGAGGAAGATCGAGCTCGCCCGAAAGCGGTCCGCGCTGCCCGACAGCGCCATGCCCAGCGTGCCGAGAATGAAGCCGCCCTGCACGGCGCTCGTCAGCCAGCCGATGTCGGCGGCGCTGGCGTGCCATGCGCGCGCGAGGTCGTCGGCGGCGCTGTTGGCGCTGAACCAGAGCGAGGTGCCGAACAGTTGCGCGAGGGATATCGCGGCGACCGGACCGAGCCGGTCCACGAGCCACGCCCGGCAGGGCGCGGCGCTCATGGTTTTGCTGACGCTCATGTCACTGAGTTTCCGTTGTGTGCGCGGCTCACGGCTGCGCCTCGTGTTCGAGCCGGTCCTGCCATGTTTCGCGCGCCATTAACGTGCAGATCACGCTGATGACACCCAGCGCCATGAAGTACACGGTGATGCCCCAGGTCCCGCCGTTGTTCCACTTGAGCAGCGCCGTGGCGATCATCGGCGCGAAACCGCCCGAGAGCACCGCACCGATCGCATAGCCAATGTTCGCGCCCGACAGCCGCACGTTGGTGCCGAACAGCTCGGAAAAGTAGACCGCCTGCGGGCCGTACATCGCGTCGTGCAGCACGTTCAGTCCAATCACCATGGCGATCACGATCAGCGCGACCGAACCCGTGTGCGCCATCCAGAAGAACGGCACGATGAACAGCGTCGACGCGATCGTGCCGAACAGATACACCTTCTTGCGCCCGATCAGATCCGAGAGATACGACCACGCCGGCAAGGTCGCAAAGCCGATCACGCTCGACAGCAGGATCGCGCCGAGGCCAACCGAGCGGTCCATGTGCAGCGTCCCGGTGATATAGCTCAGCATGAACACGCTGTAGAGATAGAACACGGCGTTCTGCAGCAGCTTCATGCCAATGGTGAGGTACAGCGCGCGGCGATGCGACTTCATCACTTCCATCGCGGGCGCTTTCACGTCTTGCTGGCGGCGCTTCATCTGCTCGAACACGGGCGATTCGTGCAGCTTCAGGCGGATGAACATGCCGACCATCACCATGACGATGCTGGCGATGAACGGAATGCGCCAGCCCCACGCCATCAGGTCCGCGTTGCTCATGCTCACCGAGGTCACGAAGAACGCCAGCGTCGAAAGCAGCAGGCCGGCCGGCACGCCGATTTGCGGGAAGCTGCCGAACAGGCCGCGCCGGTTGGTGGGCGCATGCTCGACCGCCATCACGACCGCCGAGCCCCATTCGCCGCCAACCGCGAAGCCCTGAATCAGCCGCAAGACGCTCAGCAGCACCGCTGCCCACGGCCCGATGCTCGCGTAGGTCGGCAAGAAGCCGATGGCGATCGTGCTGCCGCCCATCATCCACAAGGACAGCACGAGAATGGCCTTGCGGCCGATGCGGTCGCCGTAATGGCCGAACACCGCGGCGCCGATAGGCCGCGCCACGAAGCCCACCGCGTAGGTGGCGAACGCAGCAATGGTACCAACCCACGCATCCATCGAAGGAAAGAACAGGTGCGGAAAAATCAGTGCCGCGCAGGTTCCGTACAGGTAATAGTCGTACCACTCGATTGCAGTGCCGACCAGACTCGCGAGCGCCACCTTGCGGTGTTCCGCCGACGAGACCCGGCCGGTGAGGGCCTGTGCGCCCACTACCCTTGCCGTCATGGTTGTCTCCTGATGTTATGGATGCCGTGCTGCTTCAACTCATTGCGGGGACCCCGGTGATGCGATGGACTTTGCGCTCAACCCTGCTTCAGCGGCGTAGTGTAGGTGGTCGCCGTGCCGCTCAGGCACACGTCGCCGTGCTGGTTCGTCACGCTGACTTCGATCGTGCAGATCGGCTTGTCCTCGCGTATCGTCTTCACGGTGACCTTGCCCGTGACCGTATCGCCGACGAGCACGCCCTTCGAGAATTTCAGCTCCATGCCCAGAAACACGGACCCCGGCCCGGGCAATTCCTCGGCGACGATGGCGTTGAGGATTCCTGATGTCACGCCGCCTTGCACGATCAAGCCGCCGAACGGGGAGGCCTTCGCGAGCGCTTCGTCGTAGTGCAGCGGGTTGCGGTCGCCGGTGATTTCCGTGAAGAGTTCGATGTCGCGCATGCTCATCGTCTTGCGGCGTTCGGCGCTCGCGCCCGCTGCGGGCATGCCGCGCAGCGTCCTGGTCCAGCCGTTGTTCTCGCTCATGGTGCTCTCCTGTTAGCGTTCCTGAATAATATGAAAGGGTTCAGGCCGAGGGGTTTTCGATCATGATCGCCATGCCTTGTCCGCCGCCGCCGCACAGCGATGCGATGCCGCGCCGCGCGCCGCACCGGCGCAATTCCAGCGCGAGCGTGAGCAGCAGCCGGAATGCCGATGCGCCCAGCGGGTGCCCGATCGCGATCGCGCCGCCGTTCACGTTGACGACGTCGTCCGGCAAGCCCAGCGCGCGCGCCGATGCGATCGTCACGCCGGCGAAGGCTTCGTTGATTTCGTAGAGGTCGATGTCGGACGGCTTGAGCCCGTGCTGGTCGAGCACCTTGCGGATCGCGTTCGCGGGCTTCAGATGCAGCGTGGCGTCGGGGCCCGCCACCCAGCCCCAGTCGACGATGCGCGCGAGCGGCGCGGGCGCGCCGCGTTCCAGCGCCGCCGTGCCGACCACGAGTCCCGCGCTGCCGCCATCCGACATCTGCGATGCATTGCCGGCCGTGATCGTGCCGCCTTCGCCGAACGCGGGCTTGAGCGCGGCGATTTTTGCGAGCGTCGAATCCGCGCGGATGCCCTGATCGGACTTGACGACGCCTTCCACCGTGTCGAGCGCCACGATCTCGCGTTCCTCGCGCCACGCCGCGCTGCGTGCCGCGCGCTGTTGCGACAGCACGGCCCATTCGTCCTGTTCCTCGCGGCCGATGCCAAGCTCGCGGTTGCACGCTTCCGACACGACGCCCATCGATGCGCCGGTGAGCGCGCAGCGCAGGCCGTCGCTATCGAGCGCGCTGCGGGGCGGGGCGGCAGCGGCGGGATCGAATGCCGATGGCAGCAGCGAGGGCGCGCGCGTCATCGAATCGAAGCCGCCGACGAGATAGGTGTCGCCTTCGCCGCCGCGAATGCGGCGGGTCGCATCGCACACGGCCTCGAGGCTCGCGATGCACACACTATTGAGCGTGAGCGCGGGCGTCGCTGGATCGACGCCTGCCCGCACGCTCGCAATGCGCGCCGGATTCTGCCCGAGCCCCGCCTGCACGACGCAGCCCATCAGCACGGCGTCGGGCGTGCGCGCCTGCGGATGCCGCGCGATCATTGCGCCGATCGCGCGTTGCCCGAGTTCGAGCGAGTCGAGTGACGCGAGCGCGCCGCGATACTTGCCGAAAGGCGTGCGTACGCCGTCGAGCAGCCAGACGTCTTGAGGTCCTGTACGGGTCATGGGGTTGCCTCGGGCGGGTTTGCGGATGGCGCGAAAAACGGCAGCGTGTACTGGCCGATGTCGACGGGTCGCATCGTCACGGACAAGCCGACGCGCGCATCGGCGGGATCGTCGACGAGCAGTTGGGAGAGCATTGTCGGACCTTCTTCGAGTTCGACGAGCGCGATCACATACGGCGCGACCGGCGTCCACGCGAAATGCCCCGGACGATGAATCGTCGAAAAGCTTTTCACGGTGCCGCGTCCGCTCGCTGCGCGCCAAGCAATGCGCTCGCTCCAGCAATGCGGGCAATGCGCGCGCGGATAAAAAATGGTCTTGCCGCAGGCATCGCAATGCTGCAGCACGAATGCGCCGCGCCGCAGCGCGGTCCAGAAAGGCTCGCTGAGCGCCGTCGGGATCGGGCCGGGTACCTTCAGCGTGTTGAAGAGATCGTTCATGTGTCCGCTCCGAGGACTAGCGCGGTCGCCTCGCTCACGGTCGCGCCGTTGCCGGTCACGAGCGCGGTCTGCGCGTTCGGAATCTGCCGCGCGCCGGCTGCGTGGCGAAGCTGACGCACCGCTTCGACGATATGCGCCATGCCGCCCGCGAGGTCCGCCTGTCCGCAGCCGAGCTGGCCGCCGTGCGGGTTGAGGGGAAAGTCGCCGTCGTGGCCGAAGCGGTGATCGTCCATCCAGCGGCCGAACTGCCCGCGATCGCACAGGCCCGCGTCTTCCAGCGTCAGCGCGACCATGATGGTGTAGCAGTCGTAGAGCGAGAGCAGGCTCATGTCGTGCGCGGCGAGTCCGGCGCGGGCGAGCGCCTGGTGCATCGCGGGCTTGAGCGGGCCGCTCGTGAGCTCGGGCATCTGGCTGATGGCGCGGTGCGTGATCTTCTCGCCCGCGCCCAGCAGATGAACGGGCGCATGCCGCAGCGAGCGCGCGCGCGCTGCGCTCGTCACGACGAGCGCGCAGCCGCCCGCGACGGGCATCACGATTTCGAACAGATGCAAGGGGCTCGCGATCATCGGCGAAGCCAGCACTTCTGCGACGCTCGCGGGCTGGCCATAAAAAATCGAGTCGGGATTGAGTTGGGCGTTTTGCCGCTCGATCGATGCGATGCGCGCGAATTGCTCCGGCGTCGAGCCGAATTCGGCCATGTGGCGCTGCATCGGCAACGCGTACGAGAGGTTCGCGCCCGACGCGCCGAACGGCACGTCGAACTCGCGGATCGGGTTGCGGTTCGGCGAGCGCGGAGCGGGATCCTCGCGCACGTTCGCGAGCACGCAGACCACCGTTTCGCACATGCCGGCCTCGATGGCGGCCGCCGCGCGCCACACCATGCCCGCGCCGCTTGCGCCGCCGAGATCGACCACGTTCGACATGCGCGGCTCGATGCCGAGATATTCCGCGACCGTCGCGGGCACGTGCTGCGGCGTCTCGCCGACCTGCGGACCGACCAGCAGTCCGTCGATGGCGTCCTTGTTCAGGCCCGCGTCCTCGACCGCGCGCAGCACGGCCTGCGCGATGTATTGCAGCGTCGTCGCGCCCTGAGTGCGGCGCACCGACTGCAGTTCCGCGATGCCCACAATCGCGCCGAGCGAGCGGGCGTTCATGCCGGCTCCTTCGCATAGAGCGCGGCGAATTCGGCGAGACATTCGGGATTCGACAGCGAGCCGAGGTTCTTCACCGGCACGCCCGCGACGACCGAGCGCGCCGCGCCTTCCACGCGCTTGCCGTTGATCGTGTACGGCACGGCCGACACCTGATGGATATCGCGCGGCACGTGGCGCGGAGAGGCCTTCTTGCGCACTTCGGCGCGCAGGCGTTCGACTAGCGCGGCGTCGAGCGCGCAGCCCGTTTTCATCACGACGCACAGCACGATTGCCTCGTCGTCGCCGACCGGCCTGCCGAACACGATGCAATCCTGAATCTCGGGCTGCGTGTCGATCACGCGATAGATTTCCGCGGTGCCGATGCGTACGCCGCCTGGCTTGAGCGTCGTATCGGTGCGTCCGTAGATCACCACGCCGCCGTGATGGTTCTGCTCGGCCAGATCGCCATGCGTCCAGATGCCGGGGCGCGCGTCGAAGTAGGCGGCGCGGTAGCGCGCATCGCCGTCGTCGCCCCAGAACGTGAGCGGCATGCTCGGAAACGGCTCGGTGCAGACGAGATCGCCCTTGCGCCCGATGATGGACGCGCCGCGCTCGTCGAGCACGTCGACCGCGAGGCCGAGTCCCTTGCAGGCGATTTCGCCGCGATACACCGCGTGCAGCGGCGAGCCCAGCACGAAGCAGCCGATGATTTCCGTGCCGCCCGAAATCGACGCGAACATCATGTCGCGTTTGAGCGCCGCGTAGAGCCAGTCGAACTGTTCCGGCGCCACCGGCGCGCCCGCCGAGAGCACGCTGCGCAAGGCGCCGAGATCGTGCCGGCGTCCCGGCTCGTAGCCCGCTTCGGCGAGCGAGCCGAGATAGCGCGGACTGGTGCCGAAATGCGCGATGCGCGCTTCCTGCGCGATGCGCCACAGCACGCCGTGGTCGAGACCGTCGGCGCGCTTGACGATGGGCGCGCCGTCGTAGAGCACGATGGCCGCGTGGCTCGCGAGTCCCGAAATGAGCCAGTGGTACATCATCCACGCGGTGTTCGTGTACCAGCTCATCACTTCGCCGGGGCGCACGTCGCAATGCATCAGATGCTCTTTGCGATGCTGGAGGATCACGCCGCCCGTCGTGTGCACGATGCCCTTGGGCAGGCCCGTGGTGCCCGAGGTGAACATCACGTAGAGCGGATGCGAGAACGGCACGCGCACGAATTCGAGCGACGCGGGCGCTTCGGCGCACAACGCGTCCCACGTGAGGCTGGGGACCGACGTACCGTCGAGCGGCGCGGCGTCGTCGCCCGTCACGACGAGATGCTCGACGCCCGCCATGCCCGCGAGCACGGCGCGCAGATTGTCGTCGACGCAAAAGCGCTTGCCGTTGTAGACGTAAGCGCGCGCCGCCACGACCACCTTCGGACGCACCTGGCCCACGCGGTCGATGATGCCCGGCGCGCCGAAGTCGGGCGAGCACGACGCCCAGACCGCGCCGATCGACGCGCTCGCGAGCAGGGCCACGAGCGCATCGGTGTGGTTCGGCAGGATGCCGGCGACACAATCGCCACGGCCGACGCCCAGCTTGCGCAGCCCGCACTGCGCCCGTGCGACGCGCTCGCGCAACTGGCCCATGCTGACTTGCGCGACCACGCCGCTTTCGTTCGCTTCGACGACGGCGAGGCGCGCGTCCTCGCCGACCAGCAGATTCTCCGCGAAGTTGAGCTGCGCCTGCGGATACCAGCGCGCCCCGAACATCTCGCCTTCGCCGGTGCGCTGCAGCACGACGTCTCCGCGTGTGCCGATCACGCCGCTGAAATCCCAGAGCGCGTTCCAGAAGCCGTCGAAGTCGCTGATCGACCAGCGGCGCAGCGTTTCGTAATCCTGAGGATCGAAACCATTGCGGCGCGCGAAGCGCGCAAGATTGGACCGTTCGAAGGCTTCCGGCCCAGGGTGCCAGAGCGGCGGGGCGTCGCGTCTCATATGTCTCCGTCTTTGAGCGGATCGATGCCGCCGGGCCCGTGGATGGGCGCAACGTCAGGCGTATCGATCTTGTTTCGTACTGACTGATCGGTACAATAAACAGCGATGCACCGCCTGTCAAAGCTTTTGCGGCGCGGCGCGGGTTTACACCAGCGCCGTGCGGGCGGGCTCGATCTCAGCCGAACGCCGGCGGCTGCGCGCGCGTGTGCGCCGTCACGTGGATGCGGCTGAACGCCGTGCTGTAGAGGCAGCGGTAGTACTCGAGCGGCTGGCGATCGCCGGTGCGCCCCACGGATTCGATCGACAGCACCGGCTGGCCGCGCGACAACTGCAGCAGCCCGGCTTGCTCCTCGTTCGGCACGGCGGCTTCGAACCAGCGCTCGGAGAACTCGATGCGCAAGTCGTAACGCTCGCGCATCACGCCGTAGGCGGAGACGTTGTCGGCGATCAGCGCCTCGATGCCGGGCACGCGATGGCCCGCCAGCGTCAGCCAGGACAGCGCGGTCGGCACGTCGTCGACGCAATAGAGGCGGTACAGGCGAAACACGTCGGCGCCGGGCGGCGGCGTCAGCATCTCGCGCTCGCGTTGCGTCGGGCGTTCGCGCTCCATGTGCAGCACGCGCGTCGTGACCTGATGGCCGCGGCTGATCTCCGCGAACAGGCTCTCGTTCATCGACGCGAAATCGACGTCGGTCTTGCGCGGCGCGACATAGATGCCTTGCCGCGGAACCTTCGTGATGAGCCCCGCCTTGACGAGCGAGTCGAGCGCGAGCCGCACGATGGGGCGCGACACGCCGAGCAGGTCGCACAGATTCTGCTCGGACGGCACGCGCGCCTGCGGGCTGACGCCGGGATGACGGATCGCGGCTTCGAGCACGTTCTTGACCTGGACCCAGAGCGGCAGCGGGCCGGAACGGTCGAGTCGCTCGGGGCCGCCAATGAGCGCGTGAAGATCGATGGATTCTGCGATGTCTGTCATACGGGTGGGTTCGGGATGTCGTTGCAATTATCGGTCAGGTTCGGGCGGCAGCGGTCGGTCGCTGCGGGGCGCTGCCGCTCGTCGTATGCGCGCAGGGTGAAATTCATCTTGACAGCGGCAGCGGCGTTCACCATGATGTTGGTTATAACCAACTGGTAATTACCACGTCAACCCCTACGGAGATGACGGAAAAGGAGACAGCCGCCATGCATCGAGCACGCGCTTTTTCGACCTGGACGCCCTCGTAGCGCCAGCCGCCCCAGCCGCCGCATTTCATCCCGCATTCCCATTCTCCGGTTGCGCCGTCTCGTTCCGGCCGGCCCGGCTGGATGCGGTTTTTCACCCGCTATGCTTCGCCAGAATGCGGAATTTTGTCCAATAATTGTACCGATCAGTCGGTACTATGATTGATCGGTCACTGAGCGATCACAGAGGAGAGACATGTCGTCCACATCGCTTCGCTATCCGCAGCGCTTCGATCTTTCCGGCACCGTGGCCGTCGTCACCGGCGGCGCCAGCGGCATCGGCTTCGAGTCGGCGCGCGCGCTCGCGCAGTGCGGCGCGCGGCCGGTCCTGCTCGACCGCGATGGCGCCGCGCTCGAACGCGCGCAACAGCAACTGCGCGACGAGCAGATCGACGCCGCGATCCATACGCTCGACGTCACCGACCCCGAGGCCGTGCGCCGTGTCGCCGACACCGTCGTCGCGCAGGAGGGCCGCGTCGACACGCTCGTGAACAGCGCGGGCATCGCGCGCCTGAACCGCGTGCTGGACACGCCCGACGAAGAGTGGCGCCAGGTGATGGACATCAACGTGAACGGCACCTTCTGGGTCGCGCGCGCGTTCGGCAAGCACATGGTGGCGCGGCGCGCGGGCAGCATCGTCAATCTGGGCTCGATGTCGGGGCTCGTCGTCAATCGTCCGCAGACCGCGGCTTCCTACATGACGAGCAAGGGCGCCGTGCACATGCTGACGAAGGCGCTCGCCACCGAATGGGCGAGCGACAACGTCCGCGTGAACGCGCTTGCGCCGGGCTACATCGGCACCGAAATGACGCTGGCGATGCGCGCGCGCCCCGAGCTGTTCGACGTCTGGATGGACATGACGCCGATGGGGCGTTGCGGCGAGCCTGCGGAAATCGCGTCGGCGGTGGTGTTCCTCGCGTCGCCCGCGTCGTCCTATATGACCGGCTCGATCGTGTCGATCGATGGCGGCTACACCTCCTGGTAAGCGCGAAAAAACGACCATGACCGAACACGACATCCAGAAACGCCAGTCGATCATCGACGCCTGCCGGCGCATGAACGCGCTGGGCATCAACCAGGGCACTTCCGGCAACATCAGCTTGCGCCACGAGGACGGCATGCTGGTCACGCCCACGAGCCTGCCCTACGACGTGATGCGGCCCGAAGACATCGTCTTCATGAGCATGGCCGGCGAGGCGCGCGGCGCGCGCCAGCCGTCGAGCGAATGGCGCTTTCACCTCGACATCCTGCGCGCGCGCGCCGACGTCAACGCCGTGGTGCACGCGCACCCGGTCTACTGCACGTCGCTGTCGATTCTCGAGCGCCCGATTCCGCCGATTCACTACATGGTCGCCGTTGCCGGCGGCAGCGATATCCGCTGCGCGCCCTATGCGACGTTCGGCACCGAAGAATTGTCGGCCCACGCGCTCGTCGCGCTCGAAGGCCGCAAGGCGTGTCTGCTCGCGCATCACGGCATGATTGCGACCGGCACGTCGCTCGACAAGGCGATGTGGCTCACCGTCGAAGTCGAAACGCTGGCGCGTCAGTATCTGACGTGCCTTCAGGTGCAGGAGCCGCCGCTGCTGTCGGTCGAGGAAATCGGCAATGTGATCGCTCGCATGAGCCACTACGGCCACCGCGACTGACGCAATCCATGCCGCTCACGAAATAACCCGTAATCAGGAGACAACCCATGAAAAAGCAGAGACTCGCCCACGCTGTGCCTCGCCCGCTGCGCCTCGTATCGCTTGCTGCGGCGCTTATCGCCGGTTTCGCCTTCGCCGCGCAGGCCGCGCATGCGGAGCCGTCGCTCAAGGGCAAGCGCATTGGCGTGTCGATCACGGGCACCGATCACTATTGGGATCTGATGGCGTTTCGCGGCGCGCAGGACGAGATCAAGCGCCTGGGCGGCACGGCCATCGCGCTCGACGCGGGCCGCAAGGATCAGACCCAGATCGCGCAGTTGCAGACGCTGATCGCGCAGAAGCCGGACGCCATCATCGAAATTCTCGGCAACGTGAAGGTGCTCGATCCGTGGCTCGCAAAGATTCGGGCTGCGAAGATTCCGCTTTTCACCGTCGATACGGCCACACCGTATTCGCTCAACGTCACGACCTCGAACAACTACACCCTCGGCGCGGAAATCGCCTTGCAGATGGTGTCGGACATGGGCGGCAAGGGCAACGTGCTGGTGTTCAACGGCTTTTACAGCGTGCCGGTCTGCAAGATTCGCTACGACCAGATGAAGTACGTGCTGAGCGCGTTCCCGGACGTGAAGATCATCCAGCCCGAACTGCGCGACGTGATTCCGAACACGGTGCAAAGCGCCTATTCGAACGTCTCGGACATGCTGACGAAGTATCCGAATAAAGGCTCGATCAATGCGATCTGGTCGTGCTGGGACGTGCCGCAAATCGGCGCGACGCAGGCGGTGCAGGCGGCGAAGCGCACGGAGATCAAGACCTATGCGATCGACGGCAGCCCCGACGTCGTGAAGATGGTCGCCGATCCGAACTCGCCGGCGGGCGCGGTGGGCGCGCAGCGTCCGTATGAAATCGGCAAGACCTCGGCGGACAACGTGGCGGCGTATTTGTCGGGCGAGCAGGTGCCGCCGTTCACCTTCGTGCCATCGGTGCTGGTGACGAAGAAGAACGCCAGCGTCACCGCCAGGCCGATTCTCGACGAGGCCGCCAAGATGGGCGCCAAGTAGCCGTTCGGGCACGAGCTGTTTCGGATTGACGCCGTCGGCCTGAAACGCCGACGGCAGCGTGTACAACGGAGGCAACATGCGCAACGACGAACGGCGCATCGCGATCTCGATGAAGGGCATCAGCAAACGCTTTGGCGCGGTCCAGGCGCTCGCGGATGCGGATCTCGAAGTCGCTTGCGGCACGATTCACGGGCTGGTCGGGCAGAACGGCGCGGGCAAATCGACCATCATCAAGGTGCTCGCGGGCATCAACGTCCCGGACGCCGGCGACATCCACATCATGGGCGAACGCGTCGAGCGGCTGACGCCCGCGCGCGTCGAGGCGCTCGGCGTGCACTTCATCCATCAGGACCGGCTGCTCGTGCCGACCGCGACGGTCGGCGAGGCGGTGTTCCTGCGGCACGAGCCGCGCATCGGCCCGTTCGTGAGCAAGCGGCGCATGGAGCGCGGCGCCGCCGCATTGCTGAAGCAGTATTTCGATCTAGAACTGCCGCACCACCTGCTGATTCAGGATTTGACGACGGCGCAGCAAAAGATCGTGCAGATCACGCGCGCGCTCGCGCAGCAGGCCAAAGTGCTGGTGCTCGACGAACCCACCGCCGCGCTCGTCAAGAAGGAAGTGGACAGCCTGTTCGCGGTGCTGCGCCGTTTGCGCGACGACGGCATCGCGGTGATCTTCATTTCGCACTACATGCAGGAAATCGAGTCGCTGTGCGACACCGTCACGGTGATGCGCAACGGCACGGACGTGGGCGTCGTGTCGCCGAAAACCACGCCGATGGACGACATCATTGCGATGATGATCGCGCGCGACGTCGGCGAGATGTTCCCGTCGCGCGATGTGAAGCTCGGGCCGCCGAGGCTCGAAGTGGCGAAGCTCTCGCGCGAGGGCAGCTTCGACGACGTGAGCCTCGCCGTGCGGCGCGGCGAGATCGTCGGCCTCACGGGACTGCTGGGCTCGGGCGCGAAGGAGCTCGTGCAGTGCCTGTTCGGCTTGCGGCAGGCCGACGGCGGCACGGTGTCGGTGGATGGCCAGCGCGTGTCGCTCGGCTCGCCGATGGAGGCCGTGAAGCACGGCATCGCCTTGCTGCCCGAGGACCGGCGCGCGCACGGCGTCGCGCTCGGACTCTCGGTGCGCGAGAACGTCAGCCTCGCGAGCCTCGGGCGCTATAGCCGAATCGGTTTCATGCGCGACGGCGACGAACGCACGGGCGTGAGCGATTTCATCCGCGAACTGTCGATCAAGACGCCCGGCGGCGACGCGCTGGTGCGCAATCTCTCGGGCGGCAATCAGCAGAAGGTCGCGATTGCGAAGTGGCTGAGCTGCCAGTCCAAAGTCTATGTGCTCGACGAACCGACCGTGGCCGTCGACGTCGCCGCGAAGGTCGAAATCTACACGCTGCTCAATCGCCTCGCGAGCGAAGGCGCGGCGATCCTGATGCTCTCGTCCGATCTGCTCGAACTCGCCGACTTCTGCGACCGCGTGCTGGTGATCTATCGCGGCGCGCTGGTGGGCGAATTCAGCGGCGAGCGGCTGAACAGCGACCAGTTGCTTGCCGCTTCATCGGGCTCGCAGTCGGGCTCGCAGCCGGGTCCGCAGCCGGGCTCATCTATTGCCGAAGGAGTTTCCGTATGACAGCCGTGCAACGTGCGCTCCTGAACGACGTCGCCGCCACCCAGGGCACCGCGCTCGCGCGGCGGCAGCGCAAGGTCATTGGCGGGCTGGCGATCCGGCTTGCCGCCGTCGGCGCCTTCGTGGCGATCCTGCTGTATTTCGCGTTCGGCGCGCCGGGCTTCGCGACGCCGGGCAATCTCGTCAACATCGTCGAGCAATCCGCGATTCTCGGCGTGATGGCGTTCGGCATGTCGGTCGTCATCATCGGCGGCGGTTCGAACGTGACCGATGGCGGCATCGATCTGTCGATCGCCGCGAACATGGGCGTGTGCGCGGCGGTGTACGCGAAGCTGCTCGCGCTCGGCTATGCCGATGCGCTCGCGCTGCCCGCCGTCGCCGCGACGGGACTCGCGATCGGCCTGCTCAATGCGATCGCGGTCGTGCGCTTTCGCATTCTGCCGCTGCTCGCCACGCTCGCGGTCATGAACATCGCGGCGGGCGTCGAGCTCACGGTGACGCAGAACACTGTCATCAGCGCGTCCTCGCCGGTGATGACGTTCATCAGTTCGGCGTCGTTCCTCGGCATTTCGGCGCTCGCGTGGACGTTCATTCTCGCCTCGGCCGCGATGATCCTGCTGGTGCACTACACCGGCTTCGGATTGCGGCTCTACGCGGTCGGCGGGCACCCGGAAGCCGCGCGCTCGACCGGCATCGGCGTGGACCGCTATCTGATGTTCACGTACCTCTTTAGCGGCCTGTGCGCGGCGATTGCCGCCGTGCTCACGGTGTCGCGGCTGAGTTCGAGCACGCCCGGCTCCGGCGACATGCTGCTGTCCGTGCTCGCGGCCGCGCTGCTCGGCACGGTGTTTTCGCGGCGCTTCGTGCCGACCATCGGCGGGACGCTGCTCTCGGTGCTGTTCATCGGCTGCCTCGCCAACGGCTTCCAGCTGCTGAACGTATCGAGCTATTGGGTGAACGGCGTGCAGGGCGCGCTGATCCTGATGGTTGTCGCGACCACCTCGTTTGCCCGCAAACCGGAGAGCGCACGATGAGCACCACGCCCGTATCCACCGGCGCGCAGCCGCGCCGTTTCTCGCGGCTCGGCAGACTCGCCGCGAACTACAGCCTGATCGTGGTGTTCGTGCTGATCTGCGCCGTGTTTTCGGTCCTCACGGATACCTTCCTGAGCCCGGCCAATCTGTTCAACGTGCTCGTCAACAACGTCGTGCTGCTGGCGATCGTCGCGCTCGGGCTCACGCTCGTCGTGTCGTCGGGCGGCATCGATCTCTCGGTCGGCGTCGCGGTCGACCTTGCGAGCATGGTGTTCGTGATGCGGCTCGGCGCGGGCCACGGCATGCTGGAAAGCATCGCGGCGGGGCTGGGCGTCGCGGCCTTCGTCGGCCTGCTCAACGCGGTCCTCATCACGCGGCTCAAGATCAGCCCGTTCCTCGCGACGCTCGGCGTGCTGTTCATCGGTCAGAGCACGCAGCAGCTCGCGACGGGCGGCGGCCAGCCCATTTATCTGATCACCGGCGCGCCCGCGGCGGCGTTCGACCGCATCGCGCGCTCGGCGTTGCTGCATGTGCCCACGCCCGTGATCGTGCTGCTCGCATGCGCCGTCGTGGTGTACCTGCTGCTGCATCGCTCCGTGTTCGGGCGGCAGATCGTTGCGCTAGGCGTGCAGCCCGGCGTCGCGCGCTATTCCGGCATTCGCGTGGCGCGGCAGTTGTCGTGGGTATACGTGGCGGGCGCATTGCTCGCGGGCATCGCCGGCATTCTGCTCTCGGCCACGGTCAAGTCCTATGTGCCGCTCTCCGGCAATGCGTTTCTGCTCGACGCGATCGGCGCGACGTTCATCGGCACCACGTTGAGCAGCGAGCGCCGTCCGAGCGTGGTCGGCACGCTCATCGGCGTGCTGATGCTCGCGGCGATGAAGAACGGGCTATTGCTCGTCGGCTGGAACTTCTACTGGCAGCAGGTCGGTATCGGCGTGCTGGTGTTCGTCGTTCTCGCGGCCAGCTTCGCGCTGGGCCGCCGCTCTCACTAATGCGGGGAAATCACGGTGACTACTTTCGATGTCAGCTGCATCGGCTTTCACGTTCTCGACGTGCTCGGGCGACCGGTCACGGCAATTCCGCCCGGCGGGCGCGCCGCCTATATCGAGGAAATCTGCATGACCGTGGCCGGCACCGCGGGCGCGACCTCGGTCGCCTGCGCGATGCTCGGCATCCGCACGCGCTCGGTGACCACGGTCGGCAGCGACGACATGGGCGATTTCCTCGTCGCGAAGATGAAGGGATATGGTGTGGACTGCGAACTGGTGTCGCGCACGCGCGACACGCAGACCTCGGCGACCATCCTGCCCGTGCGCCCCAACGGCGAGCGCCCCGCGCTGCACGTGCCGGGCAGCGCGAACGCCTTCAGCGTGCGCGCCGGCGATCTGGACGCCGCGCTCGATGCGCGCATCGTGCACGTGGGCGGCACGGGCCTCATGAAGGCCTTCGACGGCGAGCCGACGATCGCGCTGCTGCGCCGCGCGAAGGCATTGGGCCGCATCACGACCTTCGATCTGATTCAGGCGACGCCCGAGACCATCGCGCTGGTCGAGCCGTGCCTGCCGTATCTCGACTACTTCGTGCCCAGCATCGACGAAGCGTCGGAAATGGCGGGGACGAGCCATGTCGCCGAGGTCGCGCGCTTTTTCCAGGCGCGCGGCGTGAAGAACTGCATCCTCACGCTCGGCGCGCACGGCGTGTACGTCGCGCCCGAACACGGCGCAGCGTTCGCGCTGCCCGCGTTCGACATTCCCGTGTCCGACACCACGGGCTGCGGCGACAGCTTCACGGCGGGGCTCATCGTCGGGCTGACGAAGGGCTGGGATCTGCGCGAGAGCGCGCGCTTCGCGTCGGCGGTGGCGGCGAAGGTCGCCATGGGCCTCGGCTCGCAAGGCAAGCTCGAATCGTTCGACGACACGCTGCACGCGATGCGCTCGCTGCCCACGCGGCAGGACGTCTCGCTGACGGCGACACAATTCTGACTGGTGGAGAGTATCGACATGCAAAGCAAGAACACGACGCAACCCGTTGCGCTGGTCACGGGCGCCAGCCGCGGCATCGGCCAGGCGCTCGCACTCGGTTTCGCGGATGCGGGCTACGACATCGTCCTGACCGATCTGCCGCAGACCGAGGGCGATTTGCGCAAGACCGCCGAGATGATCGGCCTGCGCGGCCGCAAGGCATACGTCTATACGCTCGATGTGAGCGCGCGCGCGCAGATCGACGACGTCGTGCGCCGCGCGCTTGCCGAGGCGGGGCGGATCGACGTGCTCATCAATAACGCGGGCGTGCTCAAGCTCTCGCTGCTGCAGGACCTCGACGAGCCCACCTGGGACACGCATTTCGACGTCAACGTAAAAGGCGTGCTGATGATGTGCCAGGCCGTGGTGCCGCACATGCGCGAGCGCAAGTCGGGGCGCGTCATCAATATCGCGTCGATCGCGGGGCGGCAGGGCGTGGCGATGCAAGGTCATTACGCCGCGACCAAATCGGCCGTCATCACGCTGACGCGCGTGCTCGCGCAGGAAGTCGGCATGGACGGCGTGACGGTCAACGCGATCTGCCCCGGCATCATCCTCACGGAGATGGGCCGCAACAATCTCGGCAGCGAGGAGGCTGTGCGCCACTGGGAGGACGTCGCGGCGCTCAAGCGGCTCGGCAAGCCGGAGGACATCGTCGGGCCGGCGCTGTTCTTCGCTTCGGAACAGTCGAATTTCGTGACCGGGCAGGCGCTGAACGTCTGCGGCGGCATCTACTTCCATTGAAGGGGAACGCGTCATGATGAGGACAGACCGGTTCTATATCGACGGCCAATGGGTCGCGCCGCACGGCAAGGACACGTTCGCCATTGTCGATCCCGCGACCGAGGACGTCACGGGCCAGCTCGCGATGGGCGACGCCCAGGACGCGGACGCCGCCGTTGCCGCCGCGCGCCGCGCCTTCGAGGCGTGGTCGTCGACGCCGCGCGAGACGCGCCTCGTCCTGCTGACGCGGCTGCTCGAACGCTACAACGCGGGCGCCGCTGAAATGTCGAAGTTGATGACGGCCGAAATGGGTGTCGCCAGCGTATTCTCGCGCAGCGCGCAGATCTCGCTCGGCCGCGCGCATCTGGAGACCGCCATTCGCGTGCTGCGCGAATTCAGCTTCACCGAGCCGCGCGGCGCGACCTTGCTCGCGAAGGAGCCCATCGGCGTATGCGCGCTCATCACGCCGTGGAACTGGCCGATGAATCAGCTTGTCGTGAAAGTCGCGCCCGCGCTCGCGGCCGGTTGCACGATGGTCGTGAAGCCCAGCGAGTTCTCGCCGTACAGCGCGCTGCGTTTCGCGCAGATGATTCACGAGGCGGGCTTTCCCGCAGGCGTGTTCAATCTCGTCAACGGCGACGGCATGGTCGTCGGCGAAGCGTTGTCGCGCGATCCGCGCGTGGACATGGTGTCGATCACCGGTTCGACGCGCGCGGGTATCGCGGTCGCGACGGCGGCGGCGCCCACCGTCAAGCGCGTGCATCAGGAACTGGGCGGCAAGTCGGCCAACCTCATTTTCGACGATGCCGATTTCGAGCGCGCCGTCGCGTCCGGCGTGCGCGCGAGCTATCTGAACTGCGGCCAGTCGTGCAGCGCGCCCACGCGCATGCTGGTGCCGCGCTCGATGATGGCGCGCGCCGCGCGCATCGCGGCGGATACGGCCAACGGCATGCGCGTGGGCTCGCCGCACGACGACGACACGGATCTCGGGCCCGTCGTCAACGCGAAGCAGTACGCGCACATCCAGTCGCTGATCGAAAGCGGCATCGCGCAGGGCGCGACGCTCGCGGCGGGCGGGCCGGGGCGTCCCGAAGGCATGTCGAAAGGTTATTTCGTACGACCCACCGTATTCGCCGATGTCTCGCCGGACATGCGTATCGCGCGCGAGGAAATCTTCGGCCCGGTGCTGTCGATCCTTCCCTTCGACGACGAAGCGCACGCCATCGCCCTGGCCAACGACAGCCCGTATGGACTCGCCGGCTACGTGCAGACCGGAGATCAGGCGCGCGCGCGCCGCGTCGCGGCGCAGCTGCGCGTGGGCAACGTCTACATCAACGAAGCGCCGTGGGATTCGAATGCGCCGTTCGGCGGCTACAAGCAATCGGGCAACGGGCGCGAGCACGCGGAATTCGGCCTCGCGGACTATCTGGAGATCAAGGCGATCGCGGGCTACGGCGCGTGAGCCTGCGCGCTACGCCAGCGGCTGCGTCTCCATCGCGCATCGCGCCCAGTGGGACTCGCGCTGGAACCGGCAGATCGAGCCGTGATTGCGCAACCCTCGCGCCGATGCGGCGTGCGCTCCGGTCCCGCCGGAGCGCACGCGAAGGGGGCCGCGTGCCTAGCTGAACCAGCCCCAGATGCCTTTGTTTTCCTGCGGACGGTGATACATCTCGAGTTGCGCGTGGGTGTCCTCGTCGACATATGGCGCCGCTTGTCTGGTTAGCTGATCGAGATCGTATTTGACGCCGCCGAAGTCTCCGTTCCCGGCATCTTGCATCTGACCGTTGCGCCCGATCGTATCGTCGAGGTCGATGCCGAGCACGTAATCATGGCCGTCCTCGTTGACGGTCTTGAGCAGCACGACGGTGTGCATGCCCGAATAGTCCGAATCGGGGCGAGCAATATTGCGGGCGCTCAGCACGAGCGGGCCTTTGTCGAGCTCCTTGCGCAGTTGATCTGCGTTCAGCGGTCCGTTGGATACGGGCGAGAGCCTGCCGTCGGGCACGCCGGCCGCCTGTTGCGCGACCCTGCCGTGATCGAGGAAGCAGGTTTGCGGATCTTGTGGCTTCAGCACTTTCGACTCGATCAGCCTGGCGATGCGCGGATCGCTCTTCGCGTATTTGCCGAGCGAAACGAGCCGCGACAGCGGGCCGCCGCCAGGCCCGCCGACGTCGCCATGGACCGACCAGGTGCCGCTCTGCGGATCGTAGCGGACCGGATAGCTAAAGGCGTTTTTCGACTCCGGATGCATGACGCGCCATGTGTCGTTGTCCGAATCGTATTTGGCCTTGAAATATTGATCTCCGCTGCGGATGTAGTGCTGCTTGCTGGCGTCGACGAGCACGCCAGGTGCGTTCTCGTCGGGGGCGAGGTGCAGAGAGGCCGGATCGCCGTCGATCGCATAGCGCGACGGTATGGCCATCGGGTTCCCCTCGATACGGGCGCGGGCCTCCAGCATGCGCGGGTCGAGTGACGGCCCCATCTGTGCGGGCTGGTAGGTGATGTTTCCAGCCTCGCCACCTTGCCCGGGAGGGTGGGGCGTGGGCTCGAGCATGTGCCCCGACGTCGATAGGCGAGGCTCGCTGGCCCCCAGTGCCGTTTGCGCGCCCTTTTCCCCCTGAGTCAAGGCGAGTTGGCCGCTCTCCATCCCCAGCTTGAGTTCCTGCCCCGAACCTTCTGCGGCGGCTGCTTCTGTACGAAAATCCTGCAGAAAGCGACTGAAAGACTTGGCGCCGGACATGACGCCGCCGACCAGCGGGTCGACCAGCGCACCGGCGATTCCGCTGCCGATGTCGATGCCTAGCCGTTGGCCGGGTGTCAGCGTCGAGGCGCCGTCGAGCAAGGTGGATAGCGGGGCGAGCGGCGTGAGGCCCAGCATGAAGCGGGCAAGCCCTTCAGCAGCCTGCAAATAGGGCTTGGTCTTGTTGAACGAAGCTTGCCGTTCGCCTTGGGTCTGGCCTTTGATGGCGTTGGTGTACGCGTCTCCCAGGTCGCGCACATAATCCGGGCCGGGGGCGGGGAGGTTCTTCAGGATCTCCGGGTAGGGCGTGGCGGCGGGCACCCCCTCCTTGTTGAGCGGCTGGGCGGCCTGGTTCTGGAATTGATTCAGCTTGGCGCACAGATCGGGGTCGTCCATCATGCGCTGGGTGAAAGCCAGGACGCGCCGGTCGGCGACGCTGTCTTCGCCCATGCCGGTATTGAACGAGAACAGGCCGTCGCCAATCGACTTGAAACGTTTCGAAGGATCCTGCATTTTTCCCGCGTCGGCAACGAGTTTGTCGGCGTACTGGAAAGCTTCGTCCCACGCTGCCAGGTCTTCCTTCAGGTAATTGTTCGCGCCATTCGAAGCCGCCTGCTGAAGCTGGGTTTTCAGTTGCGTTGCCTGCTTGAAAACCTCTTCGCGGCGGGCGGCGTCTTGTGCGTGCAGGAAGTCGTCGCGGGACTTGTCGAGCTGCCCCAACTGGGACTGGAAGGTTTTATCCAGATACCCCGCGCCGACAGGGTGATTGAAGACCGCCATTGCGGTGTCCAGCGGATCGTTGATCGAGTGGTTGTACTCCGCGAGGATCTCGGTCTGCAGCGCCTGGGTTTGTTTATCCAGTTCCGACCGCGCATCGGCGTCAGGCGTGTCGCGGTAAACGGTATCGAGCGCGGCCAGTTGCCCGGCGTAGTAATCGCGCATTTCTGGCGGCAACGCGGCCAACTGAGTCTGACTCGCCATCATGCGGTTCTCGAAGTCTCTGACCTCGGGCGCATAGCCGGTGTAGTCGAGATCGTTTGCCTGCTGGATCGTCCTGCCGGTATTGGCGTCGTTCTCGCTGTTGCGCGAGACGTGGCCCGGTCCCTCGCTGGCGGCGTCGTATTTGGCGATCAGACCGGTCAATTCGCTTTGCGTAACGCCGTTCAGTAGAGGCGGAGCGGATTGGGGCTGCGCATGGGCCGGCTCGTGGCTGGACGGGGGACGGTGGACACCGTCCAGATGACTTTCTCCTATTGTGCCGAGCAATCCCCCCGAGTGCCGTATTTTGCCTGGGCCCTGTTGAACCATGGGATTGACGGGCGGAAATTGCTGCGCAGGTGGATTGGGGCGATCTTGCGCGAAGCTGCCCGCGGGTGCCGGCATGTTTGCGGTATTGCCTCGCGTGTCCAGCGGTTGGGGCGATTGCTCCGCTGCGCTCGTGCTGCTGGTGTTGTTGCTGCTGCTGTCCTGCGTGCCGGAATTCCGAGCGCCGGAGTTCTGCGTCTGGGTCTCGCCCGGCGTTGGCCCCGCGTTGCCGCCGGGCTGGCCGTTATCCGGGGTCACGGACGTATCCGTGTTCCCTTTCGGGTTGTCGCTGGACGCCGGAGCGCTGTTTGAGCCACCGGAGTCGTTGCCGGTCGCCCCGGAGTCTTGCGGGTTCGATTGGTCTGCCATTGCGTACGGGTCGTACGCGTAATTCGAGGAGGATGCGCTGGTTCCTGAAACGCCCATGTTTAGCTCCACAAAGGATTCGGATAACCTGGATAAGGTCGACGGGTCTCTCGGGAGACCCGGTCGACGATCCATTGGAGCATTGCGTGGGAATGGGAAGGTGATATAGCCACGCACTTTGCGTGGCGGTGCGACGGTATTGCGCAGCGTAACTATTCAGCCCGCGCGCCGATCCACGTTGCAGCGCCCTGTCTGCAACGGCGCCGGCGCGACTGACCCGGCGTGCGGGCATCGCGGGCCCGTCACTCGATGCTCGGGAAATAACTGTCCTGGTCGGCGTGGAATATCGCGTCATCCAGCGCCACATCGAACGAGCACGCGCCGCCTGGCTGGGCGGGATCCAGGCTTGCTTCGAAGCGCGCGCGCACGCGCTGGCGAATGCGCTGCTGGATGGTGCGCCGTTGCGCGGTGCCGAGACCCGCGTAGCGTTCGAGTTGCGCGCGTGTGGCGTGGATGGTGGCCGCGCAGCGCGCATCGAGCGTGGAGTCGCGGTGCGAATCCACTACCCAGGACAGATGCACGATGACCGCGTCGCCTTCTTCGAGGAGGCTCACGGTGGACGTCTTGGGCGAATCGAAGAGATTGGCCAGCGCAATCTGGATCTCTTCGAGCCGTTGGTCGAAATCGAATGTCTTCATGGTCGCTCCATTGGCGTGCGGGTTGCCGCAGGCGCGCCGCACGCCTCGTGTGCGTCATAGCTTGACGCCGCCGGCTTCCGGAGGCTCCGGTGGCTTCGGCGGCTCGTCCTTGCCGGCAGGCTCGGGCGCATCGTCTTCCCAATGCGCGCGCGTGCCGTAGTACTCGTGCAGCGTGGTGGCCCAGCCGATATCGGCCATGGCGGGCCAGTGGCTCTTGTCGAAGCCCGGCGCATGCCTGACCTTTTCGGCGCTCACATTCAGCACGAAGCACTTGTGGGTCGTATCGAGCGTGAGCGCGGGCCAGGGCAGCGCCAGCAGCTTGTCGCCGATGCCGAGAAAGCCGCCGCACGACATCACCACATAGACGATACGGCCGCTCTCGACTTCGAGCATGATCTCCTTGATCTTGCCAATTTCTTCGTCATCCGAACTGAAAACGCTGTCTCCCTCGAGCGTGCTCGCGCCCATGATGTAGGGGCCGGGGCCGGCCGCGGTTGCGCGGCCTTTGCCGACAATACGTGCGCCGATATGCGGAGAATCGGGATTCGTAGGCATGATGTGCTCCCATGCAAAACGGTCGAACTGGACGACGGATGCCCATGAAACGCCCGGGCTGGCGCGATTGAGCCACGCCGGCGAGCTGCTTTCCCTTCCAGCGTAGTCGATCTCCGTCGCTACGTGGGTTGCCGCATCGCGCGTTCCCTGGTCACGCGGGCACGCCATATGCTAGCGATGCCTCGCTAGCGTTACCGCCGCGACGCCAACGACCGGAGACCCGCCCACGCGATGCCTACGACCGAAACGCAATCCATCGTCGAAACCGACCTCCCCGCGCGTCTCGACCGCCTGCCGTGGGGCCGCTTCCATGCGCTGATCGTGGTGGCGCTAGGCGTCACCTGGCTGCTCGACGGGCTCGAAGTGACGCTCGCGGGCGCCGTGGCGAGCGCGCTGAAGACGAGCCCGATGCTGCACTTCGACAATACCCAGGTGGGTCTCGCAGGCAGTGCGTATATTGCGGGCGCGGTATGCGGCGCACTGGGCTTTGGCTGGCTCACGGACCGGCTCGGGCGGCGCAAGCTTTTTTTCGTCACGCTCACGGTCTATTTGCTCGCCACCGCCGCCACGGCGTTCTCGTGGAGTTTCGCGAGCTTCGTGCTGTTTCGCGCGCTGACCGGCGCGGGCATCGGCGGCGAATACGCGGCCATCAATTCGACCATTCAGGAGTTCACGCCGGCGCGCGTGCGCGGCTGGACCGACCTCGGCATCAACGGCACGTTCTGGGTGGGCGCGGCCATTGGCGCCGCAGGCTCGCTGGTCGTGCTCGAACCGCATCTGCTGCCGCCCGACTGGGGCTGGCGCGTGTGCTTTTTCATCGGCGCGGTGCTCGCGCTCATCATTCTGCCCATGCGTACATGGATACCCGAAAGCCCGCGCTGGCTGCTCACGCACGGCGAGCACGACGAGGCGCGCGCGATCGTCGAGTCGATCGAAGCGCGCTTTCGCCAGGCGGGCCACGTGCTCGGCGCGCCTGCCGGCAAGCCGCTGCGGCTGCGCGCGCGCACCCATACGCCGCTTTGCGCCGTGCTGCGCGCGATCTTCGTGCAGCACCGCCGCCGCGCGGTCGTGGGCCTTTCGCTGATGACGGCCCAGGCGTTCTTCTACAACGCGATCTTCTTCACCTACGCGCTGGTGCTCACGGACTTCTACCACGTGCCGGGCGGCGACGTGGGGCTCTATCTGCTGCCGTTCGCGCTCGGCAATTTTCTTGGCCCGCTGGTGCTGGGGCGGCTCTTCGACATACTTGGCCGCCGCAAGATGATTGCCACGACCTACGCGCTCTCGGGCCTGCTGCTGACGGCGAGCGGCTATCTGTTCGCGCAGGGGCTCCTGACCGTCACGACGCAAACCATCGCGTGGATGGTGATTTTCTTCTTCGCTTCCGCGGCGGCGAGTTCGGCTTATCTGACCGTGAGCGAATCGTTCCCGCTCGAAATCCGCGCGCTCGCCATCGCGGTGTTCTACGCGTTCGGCACGGCGCTCGGCGGGATCGTCGGGCCGGTTTTCTTCGGATATCTGATCGATACGCACCAGCGCGGCGAAGTGCTCGCGGGCTACCTGGTGGGATCCGCGCTGATGCTGGCGGCCGCGCTCGTCGCCGCGATCTGGGGCGTGGACGCGGAGCGCAAGTCGCTCGAGCGCGTGGCCACGCCGCTTTCGGCGGTGTCGGACGAGCCGTGATTCATTGCGTCCACGCGCTCGAGATTTCGTCGTAACAAAATGCGGTGAAATCGCGAATCAACTGGCGCGGATGCGAGCGCGTCGAACGCGCGACGCCGAGCACCGTGGGCTTCACTTTTTCCTTGATCGGCCGCGCGGCGAAGCGCCCGCCGTCGACGGTCTGCGTGCTGCGCAGCGGGAAGTTGTGGATGCTGTAGCCGAGCCCGTTGGCCACCATGCCGCGCACGACCTCGGGCTGCGACGAACTGAATGCGGGCACCGGGCGGCTGCCGTAGCGATCGAACAGCGCAGCGAAGTACTCCTTGCTGTGCGCCAGATCGAGCAGCACATAAGGTTCGTCGAGCAGATCCTTGAGGCTCACGTGTTCGTTGGCCGCGAGCCGGTGCTTCGCGGGCAGCAGCGCATAGGGCGGAAATTCGACGATGGGCGTGAAGTCGATCTCGTCGCTGATGTCGATATCGTAGGTGAGCGCGACGTCGAGCGTGCCGTCGCGCAGGCCCACGAACAGCGTTTCCTGGTCTCCTTCGCGAGTCTGGAAATTCACGCCCGTACGCGCATGCAGAAAGCGGCTCATGAGCCACGGCATGAGCGGCGGCGCGACCGAGCTCAGACAGCCCAGCGAGATCGTGCCCGCAATGCCGGTATCGGAATGGCGCGCGGCAATCTGCAATTCTTCCGCGCTCTTGAGCAGATCGCGCGCGCGGCCCAGCAGATCGCGCCCCGCTTGCGTGAGCGAAAGCCCTTGCGCGTGATGGCGAATGAAAAGCTGCAAGCCGAACGCGCTTTCGAGCTCCGATAACGCGGACGAAATGGACGGCTGCGAGACGTGCAGGCGTTTGGCGGCGGCCGTGAATGACAGCGCTTCGGCCGTGGCGACGAAATATTTCAATTGGCGCAGCGAGTAGTGCAGGGGCGTGAGTTCCATGGCGCAGCCACGCAAGAGACGGCTGCATAGTCTAAGCCTTTTCAAAATATAGAAAAACAATATTTTCCGAATGGATTTTGAATCGATAGATTGCTTTCCATTGATCGACCATTCATCCATCTCAGGGAGTCTCCTCATGACTTTTTCGATCGCAGGCCGCTGCGCTCGCACGGGCGCCGTGGGCGGCATCGTGACGAGTTCGAGCATCGCGGTCCCCAGCCGTTGCCTGTGGGCGAGCCGCGACGGCGTGGTGCTGAGCCAGAACGTGACCGATCCGCGCCTGGGCCAGATCGGACTCGACGAGCTGGCGCGCGGCTTTGGGGCGCAAGCGGTGCTGGAGCGGCTTGCGACGGCGCGCGCACATGGGCCGTGGCGCCAGCTTGCGGTGCTCGATGCAGCGGGTTTCTCCGCGTGGCGCACGGGTGAGCGCGGGCTGGGCGTGCATGCGGGCGCGAGCGGGGCGGATTGCGTGGCGGTGGGCAATCTGCTGGCCAACGAACACGTGCCCGCCGCCATGATCGAGGCGTTTGCCGAGCATGCATCGCGCGCCTTGCCGGAGCGCCTGCTGCGCGCGCTGGAGGCCGGGCTGGCCGCGGGCGGCGAGGCGGGCCCTGTGCAATCGGCGGGCCTGTGCGTATTCGATGGCGCGAGCTGGCCGGTGGCCGAGCTGCGCGTGGACTGGAGCGATCAGCCGATCGCCGACTTGCGCGCGCTGTGGACGCGCTACGAACCGCAGATGAACGATTACGTCCTGCGCGCCACCGATCCCACCCGTGCGCCCTCGTACGGCGTGCCCGGCGACGAGTGATTGCGACGAGGTCGCTTTCGCGCGCCTTTCGATCGCTTACGCGAAGAGTTCAGTTTTATCCGCAACGCGGTACGCGGTACCGCATCGATTAAACCGGTTGCCACCCGAGGCCCGGAAAAACAGAGGCAAACATGAGTCATACCCGCATTCGCAAGTTCAACACACGCGAGACCTATCCCGAGCAAAAACTCGATAACGACCTGTGCCAGGCCGTGGTCGCCAACGACACCGTCTACGTGCGCGGCCAGATCGGCCAGGATCTCGATACGCGCGAATCGGTCGGTATCGGCGACGTGACCGCGCAGGCCGAAAAAGCCATGGCCAACGTCGCCATGCTGCTCGAAGAATCGGGCAGCCGTCTCGAAGACATCTGCAAGATCACGATCTTTCTCGTGGACGTGCGCTATCGCGAAGCCGTGTACAACGTGGTCGGCAAGTGGCTCAAGGGTGTGTTTCCGGTGTCGACCGGCCTCGTGGTCTCCGCGCTCGCACGGCCCGAATGGCTTGTCGAGATCGATGTGATCGCCGTGATTCCGCGCGATCGTCAGCAATAAAAACAACGCGTGGCGCGAGTACGCAGCATCACGCTGTCGCTCACGCCACGCCGCGAAAAGCAGGAGACGCACCATGTCCACCCCGTCCGCCGCGTCGCACGCACGGCTCGCTACGACCTTGTCGCTGTTGCAGACGCTCGTCGAATTCGACACGCGCAGCGCGCGCTCGAATCTCGATCTGATCGCGTTCGTGCGCGATTATCTCGCGGGCTTCGGCATCGAAGCCGCGCTCAACTACAGCGCGGCGCGAGACAAGGCCAATCTCTATGCCACCATTGGGCCGCGCGACCGGGCAGGGCTGTGCCTCTCGGGGCACACGGACGTGGTGCCCGCCGACGGCCAGCCGTGGACCGTGCCGCCGTTCGCGCTCACGCGTCAGGGCGATCGCGTGCTGGGACGCGGCACCGCGGACATGAAGGGCTATCTCGCATGCGTGCTCGCGAGCGTGCCGTATTTCGCGGAGCATTGCCGCACGCTGCCGATTCATCTTGCGTTCAGCTACGACGAAGAGGTGGGTTGCCGCGGCGTACGCGGCTTGCTCGACGAACTCGCGCAGGCGCCGTTCAAGCCGCTCGCCTGCATCATCGGCGAGCCGACCCGCATGCAGGTGGCCATCGCGCACAAGGGCAAGCGTGCGTATCGCTGCTGCTTCAGGGGGCTCGCGGGGCATTCGGCGCTCACGCACCTGGGCGTTAACGCGGTCGATTTCGCGGCCGAATTCGCGGTGCATCTGCGCCGCGCGAGCCGCGCATTGCGCGAGCATGGCAGTCACGACGAGCGATTCGAGCCGCCGTACACCACCGTCCACACGGGCAAGCTCAACGGCGGCATTGCGCTCAACGTGATTCCCGATCGCGCGGAGCTCGAATTCGAAGTGCGCAATCTGCCCGCCGACGCCATCGACGACATCGTGGTCGCGGCGCGCCGCTTTGCCGAGGACGAGCTTCAAACGCAGATGCAGGCGGTATCGGCGCAAACCGGCATCGAGTGGCACGAACTCGTGGACTATCCGGCGCTGGCCGCGGACGCCTCGGCGGACTGGCTGCGCGACATGGCCTGCGAGCTCACCGGCGACGCCACGCTGCGCACGCTTTCTTTCGGCACCGAAGGCGGCTTGTTCCAGCGTATCGGCATTCCGACCATCGTATGCGGCCCGGGGTCGATCGAGCAGGGGCACAAGGCCGACGAGTACGTCGAGATCGCGCAACTCGAGCGCTGCCTCGGCTTTCTCGAAGGGCTCGCGACGCAACTGCCACAGCGCGCGCTTGCCCCTGCGCTGGCACCCGCAGCCGCGCAAGCCTGAAACCCACCCGGCGCGCTCTGGCGCGCGCCAGCCCAGCACCGGCGCCGCCTTCACGAGCGCCGGCGTCATCACTACGCGCGCGTATAGCGCCGAACCGGAGACATGTCATGTCAGCAGAGCGCGGGGCGGTCCCGCTTATCGAAAAGCATACGATCGGCTATGTGCCGCCCGAGGAGCGTCACGGCAAGGTGCGCGATCTCTTTACGCTATGGTTCGGCGGCAATATCGCGCCGCTGCCCATCGTGACCGGCGCATTGGGCGTGCAGATCTACCACTTGAATCTGTTCTGGGGGATCGTCGCGATCGTCGTGGGGCAGGCGCTGGGCGGCGTGCTGATGGCGCTGCATTCCGCGCAAGGTCCGCAAATGGGCATTCCGCAGATGATCCAGAGCCGCGCGCAGTTCGGCTCGTGGGGCGCGTTGCTCGTGACCGTGATTGCGGGCGTGATGTACGTGGGCTTCTTCGCGTCGAACATCGTGCTCGCCGGCAAATCCCTGCACGGGATCGCGCCGAACGTGCCGGTGCCGGTCGGCATCGTGGTGGGCGCGGTGGGTTCGGGGTGCATCGGCATCATTGGCTACCGCTTCATTCACGTGCTCAACCGCATTGGCACCTGGGTGCTCGGCATCGGCATCGTGGTGGGCTTCTGGACCATTCTTTCGCATGTGCAGAGCGCCGATTTTCTCACGCGCGGCGGCTTCAACTTCGCGGGCTGGCTCGCCACGGTTTCGCTTTCGGCGCTGTGGCAGATCGCGTTCGCGCCCTACGTCTCGGACTATTCGCGCTATCTGCCCGCCAACGTAGGCGTGGGCTCGACCTTCTGGGCCACCTATCTCGGCTGCACGCTGGGCTCCACGCTGGCCTTCGTGTTCGGCGCGGTCGCGGCGCTCGCGGTGCCGCAAGGCGTCGACACGATGGACGCCGTCAAGCAGGCGACCGGCGCGCTCGGACCGCTGATGCTCGTGCTGTTCCTGCTGAGCGTGATCAGCCATAACGCGCTCAATCTCTATGGCGCGGTGCTCTCGGTCATTACCTCGCTGCAGACTTTCGCGCACCGCTGGATTCCCACCTCGAAAGCGCGCGCGGTGTTCTCCGTCGTGATTCTTGCGGCGTGCTGCTATGCGGCCATTGGCGCGTCGAGCAATTTCGTGGGCCATTTCGTCGATCTCGTGCTGGCGCTGCTCGTGGTGCTGGTGCCGTGGACGGCCATCAACCTGATCGACTTCTATGTGATCCACAAGGGCAGCTACGACATCGGCTCGATCTTCCGTGTGGACGGCGGCATCTACGGGCGTTTCAACCCGCAGGCGCTGATCGCTTACGCGATTGGCATTGCCGTGCAGATTCCGTTCATGAACACGCCCATGTATGCGGGCCCGGTGGCCGTCCATATCGACGGCGCGGACCTCTCCTGGCTGGTCGGGCTGCTCGTGACGTCGCCGCTCTACTACTGGCTGGCTTCGCGTGACAGCGCCTATCGCCGTCGCCAGCATGCGGGCATGGCCGTTTGAGGATGTAACGGCCGCCGCGCCACGCCATGCCGCATGGCGGCAGTCAGCATCGGCTTGAGCCGGCGGCCCGCAAGGATTCGATTATTTTGCAGAAGGAAACAGCCATGAAAAACCTTAGGACTTCGATTGATACGCTCGTGGTAGGGGCCGGTCAGGCCGGTGTGGCCATGAGCGAGCACCTGGGCAAGCTCGGCGTGCCGCATCTCGTGCTGGAGCGCGATCGTATCGCCGAGCGCTGGCGCACGGGCCGCTGGGATTCGCTGGTCGCCAATGGCCCCGCGTGGCACGACCGCTTCCCGGGCATGGCGTTCGACGGCATTGGCCCAGACGACTTCGCGTCGAAAGAGCAGGTGGCCGACTATTTCGTGGACTACGCGAAGAACATCGACGCGCCCATCCGAACCGGCGTGGAAGTGACGAAGGTGACGCGCATGAGCGGGCAGCCCGGCTTTGTCGTAGAAACCAGCGACGGCGTGATCGAGGCGCGCCGCGTGGTGGTGGCGACGGGGCCGTTCCAGCGGCCGGTCATTCCGCCGATCGCGCCCAAGGGCGGCGAGATTCACCAGATCCATTCCGCCGCTTACAAGAATCCCGCGCAGCTTCCCGAAGGCGCGGTGCTCGTGGTGGGCGCGGGTTCGTCGGGTGTGCAGATCGCCGACGAATTGCGGCGCGCGGGGCGTCAGGTCTACCTTTCGGTGGGCCCGCACGATCGCCCGCCGCGCGCCTACCGCAACCGCGACTTCTGCTGGTGGCTGGGCGTGCTCGGCGAGTGGGATGCCGAAGTGCCGCGCGCGGGCCGCGAGCACGTCACCATCGCGGTGAGCGGCGCGCGCGGCGGACAGACCGTCGATTTTCGCGCGCTCGCGCACGAGGGCATGACGCTCGTCGGCTTGACGAAGTCGTTCGAAAACGGCGTGGCGACCTTCGAGGCGGATCTCGCGGAAAACCTCAGGCGCGGCGACGAAAACTATCTTTCGCTGCTCGATGCGGCCGATGCCTACATCGAGCGCAACGGGCTCGATCTGCCGCTGGAGCCCGAGGCGCGCCGCATGCACGCCGATCCGGCCTGCGTGACCGAGCCGGTTCTCGAACTCGATCTCGCCAAAGCGGGCGTCACGTCGATCATCTGGGCGACCGGCTATGCCGTCGATTACGGCTGGCTCCAGGTGAACGCGTTCGACGAGAAGGGCAGGCCCAGGCATCAGCGTGGCGTGTCGAGCGAGCCCGGCATTTACTTTCTGGGGCTGCCGTGGCTCTCGCGCCGCGGGTCCAGCTTCATCTGGGGCGTGTGGCACGACGCGAAGCATATTGCCGACCATATCGTCACGCAGCGCAAATATCTTGCTTACCGGGACGCTGTGCAGCGCGAAGCGCAGGCGCTCGAGGGCGACGCGGCGAGCCGCGAGACGGTGGCCGCGCAGATGCGCAAGCTGAGCGCCACGAGCGTGAGCTGACGCAGTCGCGAACCGGCTGGATTGGGCGGCCCATCCGCGCGTTCAAGGCGCGGATGGGCCGCTTCGTCATTTCTGGAAGCCAGAATAGGGGACCCATATTGGCGGCGCTCGAATCGCATCGAACGGGGCGTTCAGCGAGGCTGCTGCTTTGCACAAAAGTTGACTTTTGATCCGGTACGGGCTTACCCGAATGCAAAAAAGTATCGGTTAACGGTCTTATTTTCAGTAGTGACATATCGCCGATCAGGTTAACTTCTCAGTCATGGCGATCGCAGGTTGCATGGCGACCCGCACAAAAAGAAAAGAACCGGCGCAGGAGGACGACAGATGCAAGCCACACAAGATGCGACGGCGCGTGAACCCCGTTACCCCACGGACCGTCCCGCCCAGCGCAGCGCCCCGGATGGCCGGACCCCGGATGGCCGGACCCCGCGCATCGACCAGCCGGATCTGGAATGGGTCGCGGTCCCGCGCGACGAGTCGTTCAAGGTCTGGTCGCACGGCTACCCGTATCGCACGGTGCGCTGGCACTTCCATCCCGAGTACGAGATCCATCTGATCACGTCCACCACGGGCAAGTACTTCGTGGGCGACTACATCGGCAATTTCGCGCCCGGCAATCTCGTGATGATGGGATCGAACCTGCCGCACAACTGGGTCAGCAGCGTGCCGCACGGCGAGCGCGTGGACGAGCGCTGTCTCGTCCTGCAATTCGATGCGGCGTTCATCGCGCGTGCGTTCGAGGCCTTTCCGGAGTTCAGGCGCGTGGAGGCCTTGCTCGACGCGTCGCGCTGGGGCTTGCTGTTCACGCCTGAAACGGGCGCGGCCGCCGAGCCGATCATGCGCGAAATGCTGGGCGCTCAAGGCTTGCGGCGCATCACGCTGTTCATTGCGCTCTTCGAACTGCTCGCACAAGGCACCGGGACGCTCAGGCTCGCGAGCGCCGCCTACCGCGCGGACCCCACGCGCTACGCCGGGACGCGCATCAACCACGTGCTGGCGTATATCGGCAAGAACCTCTCGCAGGAGCTGCGCGAAACGGAACTGGCCGAGCTCTCGGGGCAAAGCGTGAGCGCATTCTCGCGCTACTTCCGGCGGCATACCGGTATGCCCTTCGTGCAGTACGTGAACCGGTTGCGCATCGATCTCGCCTGCCAACTGCTATTGTCAGGAAAACTGAGCATTACCGATATTTGCTATCAGGTTGGCTTCAACAATCTTTCGAACTTCAACCGCCAGTTCCTGTTGCTCAAGGAGATGTCGCCGTCGCGCTGGCGCGCGTATCAGCAGCTCAACGCCGCGAGCGCCGCCGAATCCGCTGAGTCGCAGCAATCGCAGCAATCGCAGCAATCGTCCGGGCAGGCCGGCGCCGCGCTTGCGCCCGTGCCTGGCTAGCCCATGTTTATCCGGCAGTACCGCAAGACCCGGTTCGCCGCTCTGCTGTGCCAGAAGCCTTACCCGTGATCCCACGATGGCAGTACCCGCACCGGCATTTCACCCATAACGGAGACACCCGATGACCAAAGTATCGAACCCTCTGATCGGCGCCGCCATGCTGGGCTTCGCGCTCGCGAGCAGCACGGCGGCGCTGGCGGCGCCCAGCGGCACGGTCGCGTTCCTGATGCCCGACCAGGCGTCCACGCGCTACGAGCAGCACGACTTCCCCGGCTTCAAGGCCGAAATGGCCAAGCTGTGCCCCGACTGCAAAGTGCTCTACCAGAACGCGAACGCCGACGCCTCGCAGCAACAGCAGCAATTCAATTCGGTGATCGCCCAGGGGGCGAAGGTGATCGTGCTCGATCCGGTGGACTCCACGGCGGCGGCATCGCTCGTCCACATGGCGCAGAGCCAGGGCATCAAGGTGATTGCCTATGACCGGCCCGTGCCTTCCACGCCGGCCGACTACTATGTCTCGTTCGACAACGAACAGATCGGTAAATCCATCGCGCAGTCGCTCGTGCAGCATCTCAAGGCGACGGGCGTCTCGCCCAGCAAGGGTGGCGTGCTCGAAGTGAACGGCTCGCCCACCGACGCGGCGGCGGGGCTCATCAAGAAGGGCATTCACGAGGGGCTCGCGGGCAGCGGCTACAAGACGCTCTCGGAGTACGACACGCCCGAATGGGCGCCGCCCAAGGCCCAGCAATGGGTGAGCGGGCAGATCACGCGTTTTGGCACGCAGATCGTGGGCGTGGTGGCCGCCAATGACGGCACGGCGGGCGGCACCATTGCCGCGTTCAAGGCGGCCGGCGTGAACCCGGTGCCGCCCGTGACCGGCAACGACGCAACGCTGGCCGGCTTGCAGCTCATCATCGCGGGCGACCAGTACAACACCATCCTCAAGCCGAGCGAGATCGTCGCGGGGGCGGCGGCCAAGGTGGCCGTGGGCTTCCTCTCGGGCCACGCGCCCAAGGGCCAGACGACGCTCTTCAAGACGCCGACGCAGCTGTTCCAGCCCACGGTGATCACCACGAAGAACCTCAAGGCGGAAGTCGTCGACAAGGGCATCGCGAGCGCGAAGGATCTGTGCACGGGCCGCTATGCGGAAGGCTGCAAGAAACTGGGTATCGCGAACTAAAGCGTTTCATTGATGTGGCATCCTGAACGATGGGGGCCGGCGTAAGCCGGCTCCCATCGAGCGGAATCTGGAGGAAACCCTCCCATGACCGAGCAATCCACTGTGCAATCCACCGAATCCTCCACGCCGCGCGCGAATCCCGGCGAACTCGTGCTGAGCCTGCGCGGCGTCTCGAAGCACTTCGGGGCGGTATCCGCGCTCACGGACATCGAGCTCGACGTGCATGCCGGCGAGGTGGTCGCCCTCGTGGGCGACAACGGCGCCGGCAAGTCCACGCTCGTGAAAATTCTCGCGGGCGTGCATCAGCCGAGCGCCGGCACGATCACGTTTCGCGGCCAGCCCGTCACGCTCTCCGATCCGGCCACGGCGCTGGACCTGGGCATCGCCACGGTATTCCAGGACCTCGCGCTGTGCGAGAACCTCGACGTCGTCGCCAACATCTTTCTCGGCCGCGAACTGAGTCCGATGCGCCTCGACGAAGTGCAGATGGAGGTGCGCGCCTGGACGCTGCTCAACGAGCTTTCCGCTCGCATTCCCAGCGTGCGGGACGTGGTGGCCTCGCTCTCGGGCGGGCAGCGCCAGACGGTGGCGATCGCGCGTTCGCTGTTGCTCGACCCGAAGCTCATCATGCTCGACGAGCCCACGGCGGCGCTGGGCGTGGCGCAGACCGCCGAAGTGCTGAACCTGATCGAGCGCGTGCGCGACCGCGGCCATGCGGTCATCATGATCAGCCACAACATGGAGGACGTGCGCGCCGTGGCGGACCGCATCGTCGTGCTGCGGCTCGGCCGCAATAACGGCATCTTCTATCCCGACTCTTCGAATGCGGAACTGGTGGCCGCGATTACCGGCGCCACCGAAAACGCGGTATCGCGCCGCGCGGGCCGGCGCCAGGCGCAACCGGACCCGCAGGGCCCGCAGGAACAACCGGACGTGCAGTGAAAGGAACGATCATGAGCAAGCAAACACAGGGCGCGCCGCAGCCATCCCCGCTGCTCGACCGCAGCGACGTTCGCGTGAAGCACGCCGCGGGCGTGGGCGAGAGCGTCAGCGCATTCGTCGACCGCGTGCGCTCGGGCGACTTGGGGTCGCTGCCGGTCATCGTGGGCCTCGTTATTATCTGGACCGTGTTCACCAGCCTGAACCCGGTGTTTCTTTCCGCCGACAACCTCGTGAACCTGCTGTTCGACTGCTCGACGGTCGGGGTCATTTCGCTCGGCATCGTCTGCGTGCTGCTGGTGGGCGAAATCGATCTCTCGGTGGGGTCGATGAGCGGTTTTGCGTCGGCGCTCGTGGGCACGCTCTGGGTCAACGAAGGCTGGCCCGTGCTGCTCGCGATTCTGGTCGCCGTCGTGGTGGGCGGGTTGATCGGCGCCTTGTATGCGCTCTTGCTCAACCGCCTCGGCATGCCGAGCTTCGTCTCTACGCTGGCCGGGCTGCTCGCCATCCTCGGGATGCAGCTCTATGTGCTCGGCGCGAACGGCTCGATCAACCTGCCCTATGGTTCGACGATGGTGAACTTCGGACAGCTGATGATTATTCCGGCCATCGCTTCGCATCTGATCGCGTTGCTGCCCGGCATTCTGATCGTGCTGCTCGGCCTGCGCACGCGCGCGCGCCGCCGCGAGGCGCGGCTTTCCGCTCCATCGGTGGGCGGTCTGCTCGCGCGCGGCGTGGCAATCACGGTGTTTCTCGAGATCGTGGTGAGCTACCTCGATCGGGGGCGCGGCGTGCCGCTCATGTTCGGCGTCTTCCTCGGTCTCGCGGTGGCCATGGACTATGCGCTCAAGCGCACGCGCTGGGGCCGCTCGATGAACGCGGTGGGCGGCAACCGCGAAGCCGCGCGGCGCGCCGGCATCAAGGTCGGCGGCATCTACACCAGCGCCTTCGTGCTGTGCGCGAGCTTCGCCGCGCTCGGCGGCGTGCTCACGGCGGCGCGGCTCGCCTCGGCAAGCCAGCAGGCCGGCACCGGGGACGTGAACCTGAACGCCATCGCGGCCGCCGTGATCGGCGGCACGAGCCTGTTCGGCGGACGCGGCAGCGCCTGGTCGGCCGTGCTCGGCATCATCGTGATCCAGTCGATCGCCAGCGGGCTTACGCTGCTGAACCTGTCGTCCTCGCTGCGCTTCATGATCACCGGCGCGGTGCTGGCGATTGCGGTCATCGTCGATTCGCTGGCCCGGCGCTCGCGCGTCTCGCACGGCCGCGCCTGAGTCTCGCGGCTGGGTTTGCGTCTATATGCATAGGAGGAAAACGGTTTATGTCTGCATCGATGACAGGAAGGATTGCCGCCATCACGGGCGCGGCTTCGGGGATCGGCCTCGAATGCGCGCGCACGCTGATCGCGGAGGGCGCGAAGGTCGTGCTGATCGACCGCGCCCAGGACCGGCTCGAAGCCTGTTGTGCCGAGTTGGGTCCGAATGCGCTGGCTTTGCAGGTGGATCTGCTGCAACCGGCCGAGGTATCGGGCATGCTGCCGAAGATTCTCCAGCTCGCGGGCGGTCTCGACATTTTTCACGCCAACGCGGGCGCCTATATCGGCGGCGAGATCGTGAGCGGCAACCCCGACGAATGGGACCGCATGCTCAACCTCAATATCAACGCGGCATTCCGTTCGGTCCACGCCGTGTTGCCGCACATGGTCTTGCAGAAGTCGGGCGATATCATTTTCACCAGTTCGATCGCGGGCATCGTGCCGGTCGTGTGGGAGCCCATCTATACGGCTTCGAAGTTCGCCGTGCAGGCTTTCGTACACACGACGCGGCGCCAGGTCGCCAAATATGGCGTGCGGGTTGGCGCGGTGGCGCCGGGCCCCGTCGTCACGGCCTTGCTCGACGACTGGCCGAAAGCGAAAATGGAGGAGGCGCTCGCCGCGGGCAGCCTCATGCAGCCGAAGGAGGTGGCCGATGCGGTGCTGTTCATGCTCACGCGGCCGCGCAACGTGACGATTCGCGACCTCGTGATCCTGCCCAACAGCGTCGACCTTTGAGCACGCGTTTCGCGCGAGCGCAGGCCGCCATGCAAACGACCCCCTTCCGCACAGACCCTGGCGACGAACCATGACTTCTGAGAACCTCACCGCCGCGCGCTACGTTATCGGCGTGGACGTCGGCACGGGCAGCGCCCGCGCCGGCATCTTCGACTCGGCCGGCAGCATGGTGGCCTCGGCGAAGCAGGACATCACCGTGTTTCATGCGAGCGGCGCCATCGTCGAGCAATCGAGCGCCGAGATCTGGAGCGCGGTTTGCCGCGCCGTGAAAGAGGCGCTTGCGCAGGCCGCCATCGCGCCCGGGCAGGTGGCCGGCATCGGCTTCGACGCCACCTGTTCGCTCGTGGTGCTCGGCGCCGGCGGGCAGCCCTTGCCCGTTGGCCCCTCCGAACGCGCCGAGCGCGACATCATCGTCTGGATGGATCATCGCGCGCTCGAGCAGGCCGAACGCATCAACGAGACGGGTCATGCGGTGCTCGAATACGTGGGCGGCAAGATCTCGCCGGAAATGGAGACGCCCAAGCTGCTGTGGCTGCATGAGCACAGGCCCGCCGTATTCGACGCGGCCTGGCAGTTCTTCGATCTCGCCGACTTCCTGACCTGGCGCGCGAGCGGCGATCTCGCGCGCTCCAGTTGCACCGTCACGTGCAAATGGACTTATCTCGCGCACGAGCGGCGCTGGGACGAAAGCTATTTTCGCGCCGTGGGTCTGGGCATGCTGGCCGACGAGGGCTTCGCGCGCATTGGCCAGCGCGTGGTCGACCCCGGCACGCCGCTCGGCAACGGGCTCACCGCACAGGCCGCGCAGGAGCTTGGCCTGAGCGCGGGTACGCCCGTGGCGACGGGGGCGATCGACGCGCATGCCGGAGGCATCGGCACGGTGGGCGCCGAGGGCAACCCCGAGTCGTGCCTGGGCTATGTGTTCGGCACCTCGTCGTGCACGATGACGACCACGCGCCAGCCCGTGTTCGTGCCGGGTGTATGGGGTCCTTATTATTCGGCGATGGTGCCCGGCGCGTGGCTCAACGAAGGCGGGCAGTCGGTGGCGGGCGCCGCCATCGAGCGCCTGCTCGCGATGCACCCGCTGGCGCCCGAGGCACGGGCGCGCGCGACGCAGGCGGGACAGTCGCTGCCGGCGATGCTCGCCGACCTTGCGGTATTGGCTTCGAGCAGTTTGTCGGAGGCGGCGTTGCTCGCGCAAGGACTGCATATCGTTCCCGAGTTTCTCGGCAACCGTGCGCCGTTTGCCGATCCTCACGCAAAAGCGGTGATCGCGGGCCTCGGAATGGAAACGGACATGGACAGCCTGATCGCGCTCTACGTCGCCAGCGTGTGCAGCATCGGCTATGGCCTGCGCCAGATCGTGGAAGCGCAGGCGAGCGCCGGTGCGCCGATCGAGCAGGTGGTCATTAGCGGCGGGGCGGGGCGGCTCGACCTCGTGCGCCAGTTGCTTGCCGATGCGACCGGCAAGCCCGTGCTGGCCACGCAGGCGCAGGAGCCCGTGCTGCTGGGCGCGGCGATGCTCGGCGCCGTAGCAGGAGGCCTGTTCGCCGACGTGCGTACGGCCATGGCGAGCATGTCGCGCATCGGCAAGCGTTATGCGCCTGCCGCGGATCGCATCGCGGCATTGCACGACCGGCGCTATGAGGCGTTCAAGCGCTTGCAGAGCGTGGCCAGGGAAATTCGTTAGAGGTACAGAATTATTCCGATCCCCCGCGCCAGCGGCAATACGCGATCATCGCGCAACGAGCATGCGCGTGCCGAGCACAATCAATAGCAAACCTGCGGCGGTTTCGAGCGCCGCCTTGCGCCGGAACAGCGTTTGACGAACGGTGGGGTGGGAGGCGAGCAGCGCCATCGCACAGTACCAGGCGCCCGAGATGCCGATAGAGAGCGCGATGACGGCAATATCGAGCCATGCGCTCGCGTGCGTGGGCACCATTACCGCAAAAATACTTCCATAGAACGCGACGGCTTTGGGATTCGTCATGCTGACGAGATAGCCCTTCCTTGCCGCCGCCCAGCCTGATGTCGCGGTTAGGGCCGCAACGGGCAATGGCTGCCGCGCGGTGCGGATCATTTTTATTCCCAGCCAGATCAGATACAGCGCGCCGGCGAGCCGAATCGCGGCATTGACCCATGCTACGTGCGTAACGATCAAGCTGAGCCCGGCAATTGCGATCAGCGCCCAGGTGCCGGAGGCCGCCGCAAGGCCGAGTCCGGTCATGACGCCCGCGTATCTCGACGCGGTCGCCGTCGACGTGACGATCAGGAAGTTCGGACCCGGGCTCGCGACACTCAGAAACAGGACGCCTGCGAGCGCAAGCAATATGTTGGCGGAATGGGGCATGTCGTTTCTGTGGCCAATGGGCAGGTAATATATCGCACGAAATCATGAAAGCGCGCGTAATTGCCGACGCAGCTTATCGACCTCGGCGCGGGAGAAGGGCTGCTCGATTTCGTCATGCGTGCGCTGCCACACCGGGAATGCCTGGGCGAGCAAGCGCTGGCCCTCGGGCGTCAAGCAGAGCAGACGGCTGCGCTTGTCGTCCGGATCCTGTTCGATGCAGACGAGGCCACGGCGCTCGAGCGGCTTGAGCGCGGCCGTGAGCGTGGTGCGATCCATCGCCAGCAGCGCCGACACGTCTTTCATTGCCGGCGGATGCGGCCGATTCAGCGACATCAGCAGCGAGAACTGACCGTTCGTGAGATCGAGCGGGCGCAAGGCTTCGTCGAACAGGCGCGCGAGATTGCGTGCTGCCCGCTGCATGTGCAGACACAGGCAGCAGTCGCGCACCATGAGCGTCGTTTCGAAAGGAATTTTCTTTGCGTGTGCCATGTTGCAATTATGTTGATATCAACCTATATTGTCAAGGCCGGACGAGCCGCATCCCGTTGCTCGCCTCATCAGGCGGAGGTCGCATGAGTGATCAGAAGCTGTTTCTCGCCGTTTTCCTCGGCAGCAAGGACAACCCGCGTGCGCAGGCATGGTGGGCGCTTCCAGAAGACACGCGGCATGCGCGCGAGCGCGAGGGCATCGCTGCGTGGAAGGCATGGGTGGAAAAGCACAAGGATGTGATCGTCGATTTTGGCGGCCCGCTTGGCAAGACCAAAAGCATCGGCGCGCAGGGCATTGTGGATTCGGCCAATGCGCTAACGGGCTTTACGGTCGTGCGCAGCGCCTCGCACGAGGCGGCGGCCGGGTTGTTCGAAAACCACCCGCATTTCACGCTCTTCCCTGGGGACTCGGTCGAGGTGATGCCCGTGCTCCCGATTCCCGGCGGCTGAATGATTCCGGCGGCCGGCGCCTGGCGGCTGCCGGCCGTTGCCTGCAACGCAAGCGTTTTCGACAGTTTGGAGGATCGCGATGAAGCTTTACGGATTTGCTGGCACCCGTTCGCAGCGCGCGCTCTGGGGGCTGAAGGAAGTCGACGCCGATTTCGAGTTCATATCGGTCAACCTGCTCGAAGGCGAGCATAGGCGGCCGGAATTCCTGCGCCTCAATCCGGCGGGGAAGGTTCCCGTGCTGGTCGACGGCGACCGGGTCATTCCCGAATCGGCGGCCATCGTGCTGTATCTCGCGGACAAATATCCCGGGAAAGGTTTGCTGCCCGCCGATCTCGACGAGCGCGCGCAGGTTTACCGCTGGACCCTGTTCGCGGTGACCGAACTCGAACAGCCGCTATGGCGAATCGCGCGGCACACCATGCTCTACCCGCCGGACAAGCGTCTGCCGGCCGACATCGAACTCGCGCGCGCCGATTTCACGGTCATGGCGACGATTCTCGACAAGCATCTGGAAGGGCGTGAATTCATTGTGGGCGACAGGCTTACGGTGGCCGATTGCGTGACGGCCTATCTGATCGATTGGGCCAATGAAGTTCGATTGATCGACGCATTCCCGCGTTTGCAGGCGTATCTCGCGCGGCTCTATGCGCGCCCCGAGGCGCCGCAGCGTATTGCCGAGGCGCGCAAGGCCGCGTAAGTGCCGTCGCGCGCATTCGGATGGAAACCGCCAACGGTCTCATGAAGCGGGGTTTCATGAAGCGGGCCACGACCGCCCGCTTCGCTCCTCAACCGCCCGCGATCAGCTTGCGCCGCGCCGCTTTCACGCGCGCAAGATGCGCTTCGTCCCAGTCGTAGAAACCCGCGCCACTACGCACGCCCACGCGGCCCGCATCCACTTGTTCGCGCAGCAGATCGATTACGCCTTCGTCTGTCGCGAGCGTGGGCATGAGATGCGAGGCAATGTCGACGAAGGTGTCGAGGCCGCCCATGTCCGCGCTTTCGAACGGCCCGACGATACCCCATCGACGGCCGAGCGATGCCTTCATCACGCGATCGACCACTTCGGGGCTCGCCGCGCCCGAGCGCACGATGTTGAGCGCCTCGCGCAGCACCGCGAACTGCAGCCGGTTGCCGACGAATCCCGGAATGGCCTTGGCGAGCACGACCGGCTCCATGCTGATCGCGCTCATGAGCGCCTCGGTCCGCGCCGTGACGTCGGGCGCGGTGGCGCGCCCCGGCACTACCTCGACGAGCGGAATCATGTGCGGGGGATTCCAGAAATGAGCGATCACGAAGCGTTCGGGCGCGGGCAGCGGCCCGGCAAGCAGATCCGGTTCGAAGCCGCTCGTGTTGCTTGCGAGGATCGTGTCCGATGCGAGCACGGCGCCGAGTTGCGCATAGAGCCGATGCTTGAGATCGAGCACCTCGGGCACGGCTTCGAAAACGAATTGGGCCTGCGCCATGGTGTCGAGCCGCGCATTCGTTTCGATGCGCGCGAGCGCTGCCGTGCGGGTGGCCGCGTCGATGCGGCCGGCGTCGACGAGCTCGTCGAGCACGGCCCCGGCCTTCGCCGCCACGCCGCCCAGGCGCGCCGGATCGACATCGTGCACGATCGTGCGCAGGCCATGCAGCGCACATTGTGTCGCGATGCCGACGCCCATCAGCCCCGTGCCGACCACGCCCACCACTGTCACCGTTCTATTCATGCCGACTAGCCTCCCTGGCGGTTCTTCGCAGAAACCGCAAGCATAGCGCTTTGTGCCGTGCTTACCGATGGCGACGGGCAAGGCGGCGCCATGCCCGCGAACCACGGCTTGCGCATGGGAGCGAGAATCAATCTGGCCGACACCCCCGCGACGATCGAAACCACGGCGGAACCCGGCGCACACTATCAGGACTTCTGCTCGTACACGCCGACCTTGTTGCTTTCGTTGAGATAGACGTAGACGCGATGGGTTGCCGTATCGATGGTCAGGGTGTGAACCTTGGGCTCGGTATGGATGTGATCGACGACCTGATTCGAATCCAGATCGATCACTTCGAGATTACCGGTCTTGTCGCCGATGAACGCGCGGCGCTTGTCGGTGTCGATGGCCGTCTGGTCGACGGGGCCCGCCACCTTGATGGTCGTGACCAGCTTGCCGGTTGCCGGGTCCACGACGAGCATCTTCTTGTCGCTGGTGCCGAAGATCAGGTGATGCGTCTTGCTGTCGTAGATCCCGCCCTTGGCATCCTTTTTCAAGCCGAAGTCCCAGACCGCTTCGATCTGATGGGTGTTCGGATTGATCACGTCGATCTTGCCGCCCACCGGCTGATACAGGCGGTCGGTAGAGGCGACGTATAGCGCGACGTCCGGTCCGTCCTTGTCGTCCTCGGGCTTCAGCTTGAACGACGCAGTGAGCTTGTACGGCGACTTCGGCTCGAAAACGGCTTCGTTATTGCTATCGTCGTTTGCGAGCAGGATCGTGCCCGATCTGGTGTCGACATTCACGCCGTCCGGGGTCTTGCCGCCGCTGTCGACCGTGGCGACGCGCTCGAGCGTATGTTTGTCGTAGACGATCAGTTTGCCCGTGGTTGCGTCCGCAACATAGGCATGGTTCGCGTCGAAATCGATGCCGTTGCCGGAATCGACATCGGGGAGCGTCTTCTTGACCGTCATGGTCTTTGCGTCGATGACAACGACATTGTGATCGGGCGCCTGTGACAGCCAAACCGAGTGGGTGTCCTTGTCGTAGGCGACCCAATCGCCATGACCGCCCTTGCTGCCGGGCAAGTCGATCGTCTTGACGAGCTGATATTGCGAGGTCTGCGCCTGGGCCGCGACCGGGCACAATCCGATTGCGGCGAGACCGATCGTCAACGCTGCGTGCCTGAAAAAAGCCATGTTGCCAGATGACGCAATGACAGACGGTGAATTGCCGACCGGTTCGCACTCGCCGCAAGCGCGGCGGCACGCTCAGCGCTTGATTAGCAGCGACATCAACGCGCTCGCTGCGCAGAGCCCCGCCACGATCGGAAAGATGATGCTCGTATTGCCTGAGGCGTCGATGATATGTCCAACGACCGGCTCTCCGATCCCCGCGAACGCGTATGACATCGTATTCAGAACGCCGGTCGCCGTTCCCGCGGCACGGCGCCCGAAGATATCCGGACACAGCGCCCAGAACGACGATGCCGGTCCGAAGACGAAGAAGCCGCACAGAAAGAGCAGGCCGATCGCGACCATGCTGCCGTGGCCGAACAGCATCATGCTCATGGCCATCACTGAAGCGAGCACCATGTACCAGACAATCGCAACGTAGCGTTTGCCTTGAAAGAGCACGTCGGAAATCCAGCTGTTCGAGAGCGATCCCAGCGCCATGCCGACCGGCAAGGCCACGGTGATCCATTTCGGGTCGATGACCGAGGCGGACGCTTTCCAGTGCAGGCCCAGGAAGTGAACCGGGACCCAGACGACGAGCGCATAGCGCGCGGCATTCTGGAAGCCGATGGCGAGGCCGGTGATATAGAGCTTCCAGTTCTTGAGCACCAGCATGTAACGCTGCCGGCTCGTCAATTGCTCGCCCGCATCGTCAGGCGCCGGTTCGTCGGCGGCTTCCTCTGCGAGGGGCAAATGCCTGGACTCCGGGCGTTCGGTGACGAACAGCAGCAACACGAGCGCGCCGAGCAGCATGGAGAGCGGTGCGAGGCGGAAGATCCAGACCCAGCCAAGCTGCAACGTGCCAAGAATCAGCACGGGAAGAATATAGGCGAGCACCGAGGAAAATCCGGAGAAGCCCACGTAGACGCCGTACACGAAGCCACGGTGCTTATGGTCCCACCAGTTCGACAGGAGCCGGCTGCCGGGTGCGAAGCCCATCGACTGAAAGTAGCCGTTGATGCCCCAGGCGAACAGGAAGAAGATAAACGTGTGGCCGAAACTGAATAGCCAGTTTGCCGCGAGCGACAAGATGGCGCCGGCGATCATCATGGTCTTGCCGCCGAGCTTGTCGCCGAGATTGCCGTTGATGAATTGCCCGCCCGCATAGCACCAGAGCATGGTCGCGCTGATCCAGCCTATTTCATACTTGGACAAGCCGTAATCGTGCTGAATGCCGGCAACCGCAAAACCCAGCGTTTGCCGCCCCGTGTAATAGAACAGGTAGCAGAACGTCACCCCTATCAGCGCGCGCCATTTGTATTGGGCGAAAAGGGCATTGCGTTCGAGCGCTGTGCAAGACAACGCTTCGGGCGTATCTACGGGCATGGCTGTCTCCTGACGGCGCGCGATCTGTGTCGCGCTGGCCGCTGCTGTTATGTGGGGGTGAGGGGTCAGGCAAGGTGATTGAGCGCGAGGTCGAAGGCGTCGAAATTGCGCAAACGGCGGGCGCCGTCGATGCCGCCCAGCTTGCGGTTGAAGAGCAGCGGCACTTTCTGCTCGGACACGCCGCCATGGGAGCGCAGCGGCACGTTCAGGCCGGAGAGGTCGTGCTGCGCGGCGGCGCTTCCCAATACCGTCAAGCGTTCGCCCAGTACCACGAGATCGCCGATCCGGTCGGCGGGCAATTCGAATCGCCGGCAGGCCTCTTCGCGCGTCAACACGGCTTCGACACCGCGAAGGGCCGCGAGAAAATCGATCGCTTCGCGCAGCGCCTGCGTTTCGTGCAGATACACGGTGGCATAAGAGCCGAGCGCGCCATGATGCGCGACGTACGGATCGGTGATCGGCAGGATCACCCGTGTGCTTCGGATACCGAACTGTGCGTCTAGACGGTCTTGCAGATAGACGATGACGGGCCGCCCGGCCGCATCGGTCTTGGCATTCATGCCGTGGTCGGCGGTGATTGCCAGCACCGCGCCCTCCGCGTGATAGCGCAGGAGGTAGTCGTCCATCATCGCGTAGAAGTCGTTGGCTTGCGGCGTGCCGGGCGCATGCTTGTGCTGGACGTAGTCGGTGGTGGACAGGTACATCAGATCGGGCCGCTCTTCGCGCAGCAGGCTCAGGCCCGCTGCGAACACGAATTGCGAAAGCTCCGCGCTATATACGGACGGAACCGGCATGCCGACGCGCTCGACGATATTTTCGATGCCGTTTGCTTCGAGGCTGACCTGATCGGCTTGCTCGGCCGAGAAGCAGATGCCCTGCAATCCGTGCCCGAGCAAGGCACGCAGTTTGTCCTTCGCGGTCACGACCGCGACGCGTTTTCCGGCGCGGGCCATTTCGGCGAGGATGGTGGGCGCGCGCAGATATTTCGGATCGTTCATCAGGACTTCGGTGCGCGTTTCCGGGTCGAAGAAGAAGTTGCCGCAGATGCCGTGCACCGATGGCGGCGCGCCGGTGACGATCGACAGGTTATTCGGGTTGGTGAACGAAGGCACGACGCAGTCGCCGGTCAGCACCGTGCCGAATTCCACGAGTTTCGCGAGGAACGGCGCCTTGCCGGCCAGGATCGCCTGGTTCACGTATTCCTGCTCGCAGCCGTCGACGCAGATCACGATCGTCGGGGCGTCGGGCATGCGGTAGGTGCGGGCGTTGACGGTAATGGGCTGAGACATCGGGATACCTTTCTGGTTGACTTGAGCCAAGCGTAAATTGGACAATCTGCTCACACAACCGAAAAAATAGCGCGGTATCTGTCATAAAAACTCACACATGAGAGACAAGCTTCCCCCACTCAATGCGTTACGGGTGTTCGAGGTCGCCGCGCGCGCGGGCAGCTATTCGGCTGCGGCGCGCGAGTTGCATCTCACCCATGGCGCCGTGAGCCGCCACATTGCCATTCTCGAAGACTGGCTTGGTCAGCCGCTCTTTGCGCGCGATGGTCAGAGCATGGTGGCGACGCCGCACGCACGCGCGTTCGCCCGCGAAATCAGCGCGGCGTTCGATCACATTGCCGATGCAGCCGAGCGATACGGCAAGCATCAGCGCGTGAAGGTGATTCGCGTGAGCGCGTCGGCAACCGTGGCGATGCGCTGGCTGATTCCGCTGTTGCCGCGCTTTGCGCAGAGATGTCCGGACGTGGACGTGCGGGTGTCCACCGCGATGTCGACGGAGCCCGGGCTGCGCGGCAGCTTCGATGTGGCGATACGGCCTCACGTGCCGCCGGGTGGCCAGTTTCAGAGCTGGCCGCTATTCAAGGAGCGCAACACGGTCATTGCGAGCCCTCGATTGATCGCGCAAACGGGGCTGACGAGCGTCGAGCAACTGGCCGCCGAGACGTGGCTCACGAGCGAGACACGGCCCGGCGATTGGGAAGCCTGGCTGAGCGCGATCGGGCAAGCGGATCTGCGGGCGAATCGGACCCTGAGGTTCGATCACTTTTTTGTGACCCTGCAGGCGGTGGTCGATGGATTGGGCTTCGGTATCGGACCGTTTCCCACGCTCGAATCCGATTGCCTGGCCGGGCGGGTGCAGAAGCCGTTTCCCGATTTGGTGTCGGAAGGGGCGACCTATCACGCGCTGGTGCCGCTCGATGCCGACAAGCCCGCGCACATGAGGGATTTCCTCGACTGGCTGCAAGCCAATGGAACGGCGAGCAGCCAGCCGGCCCACGTGTGAGGGCGGTGTGCGGCGCGTGATGGCAACTTGGGCCGAACAATGGCAAGGTGTCGGCAATAGCGGTAGGGATGGGTGTTATTCGACCGGTTTTAACATGTCGCCACGCCACGATATTCGCGCTCGCCGCGCCGAGGAGATGAACATGACAGCCCACGATTTTGCCGAGTTTTCCTGGGACGAGCAGGCGGACGTCAAGGCGGTGCTGACAAGCCGCGGATTCGAGCTCGGCGAGTTCAAGATCACGGACAAGGACCACGATCCGGCCGACGGAGAGAACAGGACGATCCGGCGCATTTCCGTCACACGAATCACCAATGGCAAGACGGAGATCTACGATACCGACCACTTCGCTCCATGGATCGCGGATCTCGACGAAGCGCTGGTGGCCGGGAAATTCGACGACTGAGACATCGACAGTCTCGAAGCCGGGTTTGCCTCCGGTCTTTTAACGCAAAGCACGAGCGTTGCGCACGTTCCCGGTGCAATATAGACGGATGGAAACCGTCGAAGCAGACGGAGGCAGACATGGAACCCATCACCCGGCTGGAGTTGTTTTGCCGCTTGTTCCTTGGACTTTTCGTGGGTTTCTTTTGCGTCACCGCCGGCCTTTTCGTCCGTTACAAGACGGCCAATCATGCTCCGCAAGTGGCCGCTGCGCAGTCGAAAGGCGCGTCGCAAGCCTTGCCGGCACAGGCGCCGGCAAGGCTATTCGCATCGGCTTCCGCCTCTGTACCCGCTTCTGTATCCGCTTCCCGCTCGCCGCCCGTAACGCCGTCTCTGGATCCCGATGAGCGGATGCTCATTACGTCGTCTACTTCCACGCTCGTCGCGTTCATTGCGGCTGCCGTGGCCAACGTCATGAGCTGGAGGCGGAGCAGGCGCCGGCAGCGGGGCGGATATTCTGGTTGCGGCTGAAGAGATTGTGCGGGTCATAGCGGGTCTTCACCGCAACGAGTCGCTCCATGTTCGGGCCATAGGCGTTCGCCACGCGGGCGTGCTCCTCCTCGGTCAGGAAGTTCACGTAGACGCTGCCGAGCGCATAGGGCGCCGATGCGTCGAAGAACTCGCGTGCCCAGGCAATGCAGCGGTTGTCGTCGGCGGGGTCGCTCCAGCGGCTGTGCACGTTCATGACATAAAGCGCGTCGCGATTCGGATAGGCCGTTGCGCCCGGCGCCACGCGTTGCGTCGCGCCGCCGATTTGACCGAAGAAGATTTCGCACTGCGGCGAGGGTAAGGTTTCGATCGCGGCGGTCAGGGTATCGATAAGACCGTCCGGTATTTCGGCGAGATTGTGCGATTTCCAGTAGTTGCGCGCGCCCGGCGTGAGTAGCGGATCGAAGGCTTTTTGCCATGCCGTGTAAGGCATGGGACCGAGATGTTCGCCGCAGACGGGGCCAAAGCCGCGTACCGGCTCCACGGCTGCCGGTCCGTTTTCGAGCGGGCCCGTGTAGCAGATCGCGAATACGATGACGGGCTTGCCGTGCACGCTCGCAGGCAGGAACGGCAATGGCGGCGCGAGACGCAGCACGCTCCATACGGCCAGTTCGTCGGGCATCGTGGCCGCCGCTGCGCGGTATTTCGTCAACGCGTCTTGCGCGGCCGCGAGCGGCAGCACGACCAGCCCGCCATAGATCTCGGGCCCGAGCGGATGGAGCGCAAACTCGAAGAGCGTCACCACGCCGAAGTTGCCCCCGCCGCCTCGAATGGCCCAGAAGAGATCGTCGTGCTCGTCTGCGCTGGCGCGCAGCAGCATGCCGTCGGCGCTCACGACGTCGGCCGCGAGCAGATTGTCGACAGTCATGCCAAAGCGCCGGCTCAGCCAGCCGAATCCACCGCCTAGCGTGAGCCCGGCGACGCCTGTCGTCGAATTGATGCCAAGCGGTGTGGCAAGGCCGAATGCCTGCGCTTCGTGATCGAAGTCGCCCAGCGTGGCGCCGGGTTCGACATAGGCGCGCAGCGTGGAGGGCTCGACCCGAACCGATTTCATCGGCGACAGGTCGATCACCAGCCCGCCATCGCAGGTCGCGCTGCCCGCGATATTGTGAGCGCCGCCGCGCACGGCGATCGTCAGGCCCGCGTCGCGGGCGAAGTTCACGGCGCGGCGCACGTCGGCGCAGCCCCGGCATCGGACCATCAGCGCGGGACGGCGGTCGATCATGGCGTTCCAGAGCTGCCGGGCTTCGTCGTAGCCGGCGTCCGCCGGCTGCAGCACCTGACCGCGCAATGCGCCTCTCAATGTTTCGATGGATTCGCTCGACAAGCTGGACATCGCACACCTCTCTTTCAGGCAGATTCAGGCAGATCGCGAACACCGCATGGCGCGCTCCGTTGCGCCGGGCAGCGCAACGGAACTGTCCGGAGTCGCTTACCGGGCAATGGATGCGGGCTTGGCGGGACGAGACGCCATGTCCCGTTGGGAAAGCAGGAAGAAACAGGCTTTCGCGAAGGCAGCTGGCGCGCGAGGGGGCGTTGCTGCGCAACCCGGCCGATGCATGTCTCGTGAACGCGGCAGGGTTGTATGAAGGTTGCCGGATGGCGCTAAACGATTAGCAAACCTGAATAGATACGACGAATGTCCGGAGGAATCCGGCGCGGGGCGTGGGGTGCATGCGTGCGACGCGCCGTGTCCTCGGTATTCTAGCAAGCCGATTGCAGGGGATCTAAAATTTGTTTGCAGGCTTGCGGGATGGCCACAAGCGGCACGGCGCATCGGAAGCGCACATCGGAAGCGCGGCGAATCATCCGAACAAACGCACCCATGCGGTACGAATGCGGCGCGCGCGATCTTCGAACAGGTAGGACGCCGCGAGCGCGAATAGTCCCGACATGGCGCCCGTGAGCAGGTGTTCGAGAACGTGGATGCGGTAGTGGCTCGTGTGAGAGTAGGCGTCGCCTAACGCAGTCAGACAGCCTACGACGAGTGCGTTGCCGTAGCGATTCGCGTACAGCTTCGCCGCCGGCGTGAAGGTGAGCAGCACGGCCAGCACGCCGGTGAGCAGGCCGGTCCTGAATGCGATGGTCCAGTGGGCGAGGCTCATGACGTTGCCCCAGCTTCCTGGCATGCAGGTCATGCACGCGCTGGTCGGCTGCCAGAAACGCTGGATGAACAGCTTGATGCGGCGTTGCCATGCGCTTCCCACGACAGGCTCCACGAAGTAGGGCAGATGGTCCACTTGGGATTCTACATCGCGGGCCGTGCCGGGGCGCTCGTCATCCCATGTTCGAAGAATAGTTCGGAAAACGAATCAAATAGACAGGCAAGGCATTGTGTCCGATCCGCGCAGAGCGTTGTTTCGATTTCCCGTCGTGTGATTTTGCCGATGTCGAGTCAGCGCAACCATAAAAAATAGTGACACATAGGCGTTCCCGGCCCGCACGACGGACCCGTGGCGTAGTATGGGCATTCTCATGGCATGCCATGCCATGGCGCGGGGCTGGCACGGGCCGTGCTCTCCTCTCAATGGATTCTTTAACGGAGGTCACATGAACGCTGGCAACAAGGGCGACGTGAGCGCATTCGTGCATACGGCCGAGCACACGGGCGGCTGGGTATGGGTTATCTCGCTGGTCGACTTCGCCGCGCGAGACGTGCGGCGCGTTTTCGTATCCGACGAAACCTATACCAATCAGCGCGCGGCGAAAGACGCCGGCGATGCCCGCCTCGAGGCGCTTGCGCACGACCAGTAGTCGCGCTGGGGGAATCTCATGTCCAGCCCCAATGCCCGAGGCGCATGAAGGTCTCCGCGCCGAGGGCATTGGGATCGGAGGTTGGTCGCTTCGCGGCTCTCGTGAAATTCAGGAATCCGACCTATTTGCGGATCCGGACCCCGTGGCCGCGTTCATCGAACCCGCGCACGCTCACGGAAAAATCGGTGTCGTAGGCTCGGCGCCCTCCGGATCGGCCCTTGGAACGTGTTTGGCGATCGCCTGCGCGATTTCCTCCTCGCGCGCGGCGGGTACGTCGGCCATGACCAGGAACTGGCCGCCGCGTATGGCCTCGCGAAAGCGTTCGAGCCGCGCATTCGGTTCGTCCACGCCGATCATGGCGGCCGTCCACGCGCCGAAGCCCGCGCCCGCCAGCGTCAGCGCCACCACCGCGCCGCCGCCGATGACGAGTTCCGCCGGCGGAAACACCAGCGCCACGAGGCCCGCAATGGCGCCCGCCGCGCCGCCCAGCGCCACGCCGCGCTCGAGCGCGTGCACGACGTCGCTGCTTTGCAGCAAGGATGCGCCGGGCAACTGATCGAGTTGGACGGTGTGGTTCGCGAGCACGTGCAGATGCCGCCACGTGACGCGTGCCAGCAGCAGGTCGTCCACGATGGCCCTGGCGGTGGGGATGTCCGGTGCCAGAAAATAAAGTCGTCTCATGTTGGCTCCCCTTTGCTCAAGCGACGTTTGCCGCAGGGTAGTAGTTGATGGTACGCCAGCTGGAGCGAAATGGCGCGCCGTAGCTGGGTTGCGTGCAGTTTGGAAAAGCGAGGCCATCGCTGCGAGACATCTCCGTGCGCAACGGCATCGCGGACGTGTAGGATAGAAAGCACCGTTCCAATCCGGTTTTGCAAGCGGGTTTGCCGGATTGATCCATTAGCGCAGGTGCCCTATGACTTCAACCTCTCGCGAGCCTCACCCTGCCGATGCCGAGGCGCTGGCGACCCTCGCCGAATATCTCGAACTGCTGCTGGACAAGGGGCAGAGTCTGATTCTGGTTCGCAGCCGCGCGGAGAGCAGCGATATCTTCCTGGGTGACGCGAGCGAACCCGAGGAAGGCTGGACACGTCACGGAGCCATTCGAAACGCCGTGGCGAGCGCGGTGCTGGGCGTCACCCAGTCCGGGTTCAACGAACTCACCATTGGCGGGCAAACTTACCGTTTCGTGCGCGCATTCACGCAAGTCGCCAACCAGGGCGCCGTGGTCTTTAGCGCTGCCTAAGGAAAAGAATAGAAAAGACCAGAAAAGAACACTCGCGAAAACCCGCCGTCCATTCACGCGCGATAAGACCTACGATATTTGAAAACACCAAGGAGGCCGTCATGACCACGGCTGCCAGTTTTCAAATCGGCTACACGCAGTACCTCGGCCCCGACGGCGAGCCCGTTCATCCGCTGCCGTCCTTCGCGAGCGACCCCGCCGCGCTCTTGCCGCTGTATCGCGCCATGGCGCTGACCCGGGCGTTCGACACCAAAGCCGTTGCGCTGCAACGTACGGGCCAGCTCGGCACCTTCGCATCGTCGGTGGGCCAGGAGGCAATCGGCGTGGGCGTGGCCAGCGCCATGCGGCCCGAAGACGTGTTGTTTCCCTCCTATCGCGACCACGCGGCGCAATTGCTGCGCGGCGTCACGATGACGGAAAGCCTGCTCTACTGGGGCGGCGACGAGCGCGGCAGCGATTTCAGCGGGCCGCGCCTCGACTTTCCGAACTGCGTGCCCATCGGGACGCAGATCTGCCATGCGGCCGGCGCCGCCTATGCTTTTCTGCTGCGGCAGGAGCCGCGCGTCGCGGTGGCGATTTTCGGCGACGGCGCCACCTCCAAGGGCGATTTTTACGAAGCGATGAACTTCGCCGGCGTCTGGCAGGCGCCGCTCGTGCTCGTCATCAACAACAACCAGTGGGCGATTTCGCTGCCGCGCAGCCAGCAGAGCGCGGCGCAAACGCTCGCGCAAAAAGCGCTTGCGGCGGGCATCGACGGCGTGCAGGTCGACGGCAACGATGTGATTGCCGTGCACCAGGTGGTTGCGGCGGCACTCGCGAAGGCCCGGCGCGGCGAGGGGCCCACCTTGATCGAAGCGCTCAGCTATCGGCTGGGCGACCACACGACCGCCGACGATGCCACGCGCTATCGCGACGCCGAACTGCTCAGCCAGCAGTGGGAATACGAGCCGCTGCGCCGCCTGCGCACGTACCTGATGCGGATGAACGCGCTGGACAAGGCGCAGGACGAGCAGATCGGCAAGACCTGTCACGCTCAGGTCGAGCAGGCCGTCGAGGCGTATCTTGCGGTCGCGCCGCCCGAGGTCTCGGCGATGTTCGATCATCTCTACGAGGCGCTGCCGCGTGCCATGCGCGAGCAACTGGCGATGGCGCAGCGCTTTGCCCAGCTTGCGGAGAACGGCCATGGCTGACTTGAACATGGTCGAGGCGATCAATCTCGCGCTGGCCTGGGCGCTCGAGCACGACCCCGACGTGGTGCTGCTCGGCGAGGACATTGGCGTGAACGGCGGCGTGTTTCGCACGACGGCGGGCTTGCAGGCGCGCTTTGGCGCGCGGCGGGTGATCGATACGCCGCTCGCGGAAACGGCGCTCGGCGGCACGGCGGTCGGGATGGCGGCGATGGGGCTGAAGCCGGTCGCGGAGATTCAGTTCAGCGGCTTCATTTATCCGGCCATCGACCACGTGCTGAATCACGCGGCGCGGTTGCGGCACAGGACGCGCGGCAGGCTCGCGTGCCCGCTCGTGGTGCGCTCGCCGAGCGGCGCCGGTATCCATGCGCCCGAGCACCACTCCGAAAGCCCTGAAGCGTTGTTTGCGCACATACCGGGGTTGCGCGTGGTGACGCCGTCGTCGCCCGCGCGTGCCTATGGGTTGCTGCTGGCGGCCATTCGCGACCCGGACCCGGTGATTTTCTTCGAGCCCACGCGCCTTTATCGGCTCTTCAGGCAGTCCGTGGAGGACAACGGCGAAGCGCTGCCGCTCGACTGCTGCTACGTGCTGCGCGACGGCGCGGACGTGACGCTCGTGAGCTGGGGCGGCGCGCTCCAGGAAGCGCTGGCCGCCGCCGATGCGCTGGCGCAAGAAGGCGTGAGCGCCGAGGTAATCGACGTGGCCACGCTCAAGCCGCTCGACATGGAGACGATTCTGGCCTCGGTGGCCAAAACGGGGCGCTGCGTGATCGTGCACGAAGGCTCGCGCACGGGCGGCGTGGGCGCGGAAATCGCCGCCGGCATCGCCGAGCGCGGGCTGTATTCGCTGCTGGCGCCGGTGCGACGGGTGACCGGCTACGACGTGGTGGTCCCGCTCTATCGGCTCGAAAGTCACTACATGCCCGGGACGACGCGCATCGTCGCCGCGGTCCGGCAAGCGCTGGAGGCGCAGTGAAACCATGAAAATCTTCAAGCTGCCCGACCTGGGCGAGGGCCTCCAGGAAGCGGAAATCGTCGAATGGCACGTCAAGAGCGGCGAGGAGATTCGTGCGGATCAGCCGCTCGTCTCGGTCGAAACGGCCAAGGCGATCGTCGAGATTCCCTCGCCGCAAACGGGGCGCATCGCGAAGCTGTTCGGCAAGCCCGGCGACATCGTGCACCTGGGCGCGCCGCTGGCCGCGTTCGAAGGCGACGGCGCGCAGGAGGCCGATGCGGGCACCGTGGTCGGCCACATGGAAGAGAGCACGCAACGGGTGCAGGAAGCGCCTGCCGTGCTCGGCGGCGGCGCGGGTGGGGCACAGGGCGCCATCAAGGCGATGCCCGCGGTGCGCGCGCTCGCGCGCAAGCTCGACATCGATCTGGCGATGGTGACGCCTTCGGGGCCCGAGGGCGTCATCACGGCCGCCGACGTGCAGCGCGCGGCCAGGCTGCTCGCCGAACTGGGTCCGCCCGAAGCGCTGCGCGGCGTGCGGCGCGCGATGGCGCAGAACATGGCGCGCGCGCAGAACGAAGTGGCGGCCGCAACCGTCATCGACGATGCCGACATTCACGCGTGGCCGCCCCATACCGACGTGACGATCCGTCTGGTGCGCGCGCTGGTGGCCGGGTGCCGCGCGGAGCCGTGCCTGAACGCTTGGTTCGACGCGAAGATGGCGCGCCGCCACGTGCTCGCGAAAATCGATCTGGGCATTGCCGTCGATTTGCCGGAGGGCCTGTTCGTGCCGGTATTGCGCGACGTCGCGAATCGCGACGCGGCCGGGCTGCGCGAAGGACTCGACCGCATGCGCGCCGATATTCGCGCCCGCAAGATTCCGCCCGAGGAAATGCGCGGCAACACGATCACGTTGTCGAACTTCGGCATGATCGCCGGCAAATACGCGGCGCCCGTGGTGGTGCCGCCCACGGTCGCGATTCTGGGCGCGGGGCGCATTCACGATCAGGTCGTGGCGCACGAAGGCGCGCCCGCCGTGCACCGGATCTTGCCGCTGAGCCTGACCTTCGACCATCGCGTGGTCACGGGCGGGGAGGCCGCGCGCTTTCTTGCGGCCGCCATCAAGGATCTCGAGACGGCGCAATAGGCGGCAGCCGTTAGAATGGCGCACGCTCGGCGCCCGCTTGCTGCGCGCCGGCGCTTTTACGAATTCCTTGTCATGGTTCGATCCATTCACGCGTGAAGACCTCTACCCTCGAACAATTGCGCGGCGGGCAACTCGCCGGCGCGCGACACCTCAAGCTCGCCTGCGGGCTGAGCGAATTTCCGCGCGAGATCTTCGCACTCGCCGACACACTCGAAACGCTCGATCTCTCCGGCAATGCGCTCACCGCGCTGCCCGACGATTTGCCGAAGCTGCATAAACTGCGCATTCTGTTCGCTTCGAACAACCCGTTCACCGAGTTGCCGGCCGTGCTGGGCGATTGCGCATCGCTGAGCATGGTGGGTTTCAAGTCCAACCGGATCCGGCAGGTTCCGGCGCGCGCGCTGCCGCCGCCACTGCGCTGGCTGATTCTGACCGATAACGCCATCGAAGCGCTGCCGGCGGAGATCGGCGAGCGCTCGAATCTGCAGAAGCTGATGCTCGCCGGCAACCGCTTGCGCGCGCTGCCGGAGACGATGGGCGCGTTGAATCGCCTGGAACTGCTACGCATTTCCGCGAACCGTCTCGACGCTTTGCCCGAGTGGCTGCTGCGCCTGCCGCGCCTCGCGTGGCTCGCGTACGCGGGCAATCCCTTGAACGCCATGCGCGAGCAGGCGGCATTGGCCGACGCGCCGGTACCCGATATCGACTGGCATACGCTCGCGCTCGGGCAAACGCTGGGCGAGGGCGCCTCCGGCGTGATTCATCGCGCGACCCGCCTGCTGCGCGACGGACATCCGGTCGAGGCGGTCGCGGTGAAGCTGTTCAAGGGCGCGGTGACGAGCGATGGCTTGCCGGACCTCGAAATGGCCGCTTGCCTGCAAGCCGGCGCGCACCCGAATCTCATTCCGGTGCTGGGCAAGGTTTCGGGGCATCCGCTTGACGAGCATGGTCTCGTGATGGCGTTGATCGATCCGTCGTTCCGCACGCTCGCAGGGCCGCCGAGCCTGGATTCGTGCACGCGCGACGTGTACGCCGACGATATCTGCTTTAACCGCCCGACCGCATTGCGGATCGCGCGAGGGATGGCGTCGGCGGCGCGGCATCTGCATGGGCGCGGCATCATGCACGGCGACTTCTACGCGCACAACATCCTGCATGACGGCGCGGGGCACGGATTGCTGGGCGATTTCGGCGCGGCGTCGTTGCATGATGTCGCCGACCGCGCAAGGGCGCAGGCGCTCGAACGCATCGAGGTGCGTGCGTTCGGGTGCCTGCTCGAAGAGCTCGCGCAACGGTTGGCCGGCGAGGCGAACGACCGCGCCGCCGGGTTCGACGCGCTGATTGCCGATTGCCTTGGCGAGTGCGTGGAGAGGCGGCCATCGTTCGAGGACATCGTCGCGCGGCTCGATGCGTTGAGCGACTAGCGGCGGTCTTTAGCCGTCCGTCGAAACGGTGGTGTTTTCCCACGCCTCGATTTCGGCGTTCAATGCCGCCAGTTTGTCCCGCACGAGCCCGAGCGCGTCGCTACCGAGCAAAAGATGCGTGGGCGGCCGATCCGCGGCGATGGCGGCCAGCATCGCATGCGCTGCTTTCCTTGGGTCTCCTGATTGCTTGCCGCTCTTTTCCTCGCGCGCTTTGCGGATAGGGTTGAAGATATCGTCGTAATCCGCGATCGAGCGCGGCGTGCGCGTCATCGAACGGCCCGCCCAGTCGGTGCGAAACGAGCCCGGCGCCACGGCGGTCACGGCAATGCCGAAGGGCTCGACCTCTTTGCCAAGCGCTTCGGAGAGGCCTTCCAGCGCAAATTTGCTTCCGCAGTAATACGCAATCCCCGGCATCGTGATGTAGCCGCCCATCGACGTGATATTCAGAATGTGGCCGCGACGACGCTTGCGCATGAATGGCAGCACGGCCTTCATCATGGCGACCGCGCCAAAGACATTCACATCGAACTGTCGGCGCATGTCCGCAAGCGGCGATTCCTCCATGATGCCTTCGTGGCCGTAGCCGGCATTGTTGACCAGCACGTCGATGGGGCCGATACGCGCCTCGATTTCCGCCACGACGCCGTCGATCGCGTCGAAGTCGGTCACGTCGAGCACGCGTCCCCATGCGGCATGCGCGGACAAGGACTCGAACTCGCGCCTGGCCTGCGCGCTTCTCACCGTGCCGACGACCTTGTGACCTGCCGCCAGCGCTTCCTGTGCGAGCGCGCGGCCAAAGCCGCTGCTGACGCCCGTGATGAGCAGCGTTTTGCTGGATGCCATTGAAGCTCTCCCGAATGTGGATTGGAGCATGCATACTAGTCTGACGAGCGAAGCGCGGTAAGCTTCGTTTCGGTGATTTTCTTGCCTAAAACTATGAGCACGAAACGCGCGTCGACCCGGCGTCCCGATCCATCCGCCCGCACTCAGGAACGCATGGTGGCCTTGCTGCAGGCATTGGCGCCCGACGAGGGCTACAACCTGACGGCACTGCCGGGCGTACGCATCTTGCGCTCGAACCGGGCACTCTCGCGCACGCCCGTTCTCTACGATCCGGGTATCGTGATCGTCTGCCAGGGGCGCAAGCGGGGCTATTTCGGCGGCGAGCGCTATCTGTACGACGAGCGGCACTATCTGGCCGTCTCCGTGCCGGTGCCGTTCAGCATGGAGACCGACGCGACCGAGGCGCGTCCGCTGCTGGCGCTGTACCTGCACCTCGATTTCGCATTGGCCGCCGAAGTGGCGGAGCAGATCGACCACCAGGCGCTGGCGGAACGCGCGCCCGCATCCGCGCCTCGGAGCTTGATGTCGACGCCGATGGACGAGGCGATGCAAGCGTCGGTACTGCGTTTTCTAGAGGCGATGCACCGGCCGCTCGAAGCCGCCGTATTGGGCGCCGGGCTGCTGCGCGAACTGTATTTCCGGGTGCTCACCGGCGCTCAGGGAGGCGCGATGCGCGAGGCTTTGGCGATGCGGGGGCAGTTCGGCCGGATTGGCCGCTCACTGCGCCTGATCCACGCACGCTATGCGCAACCACTGGACGTCAAACTGCTGGCCGCCGAAGCCGGGATGAGCATTCCGAGTTTTCATAGTCATTTCAAGGCCATTACGCAGGTCTCGCCGATGCAGTACGTGAAGTCGACGCGTCTGCATCAGGCTCGCCTGTTGATGGTGCGCGAGGCGCTGACCGCCGGGGCGGCGGGGCACGCGGTAGGTTACACGAGCCCGTCCCAGTTCAGCCGGGAATTCAAGCGCCTGTTTGGCTTGACGCCGGCCGCCGAGGCGAAGCGGATGCGCGAGCGTTTCGCGATTCCGCCCGTATTCGCGGATGCGGCTTATGTCTCGTCGCATTGAGGCGGGCGCGCGTCCGCGTGCCTGCCTCAACCCGGCGTCTTTTTCGAAACGTCGTTCAGTCCTCGAAGTACGTCAGCCCCAGGGCGCGCTTGACCTCCGCGAGCGTTGCGCCCGCAACTTCCCGCGCGCGCATCGTACCGCGCTTGAGAATGGCCATCACTTCGCCCCGGTCGGCCTCCAGTTCGCGCCGGCGCGCCCGAATGGGCGCAATGATCTCCTGCAGCCGCTCGTTGAGCACGCGCTTGACGACGCTGTCGCCCAAACCGCCGCGGCGGTAATGGGCCTTGAGCTCGTCGACCTTCGCAGTATCGGGCTCGAACGCATCGAGGAACGCGAACACGACATTGCCCTCGACTTGTCCCGGGTCGCTCACTCGCAGATGATTGGGGTCCGTGTACATGTTCTTCACCGCGCTCGCGATTTCGTCCTCGCTCGCGCCGAGCGCGATGGCGTTGCCCAGCGACTTGCTCATCTTGGCGAGCCCGTCGATGCCGGGTAGCCGCGGGGCATGCGAGAGCACCGCCTCGCACTCGACCAGCACCTGGCGATCGACGGTGTGATTGAAGCGCCGGACCAGTTCGTTGGTCTGCTCGATCATCGGCAACTGGTCGCCGCCCACGGGCACGTGCGTGGCCTTGAACGCCGTGATGTCGGCGGCCTGGCTGACTGGATACATCAGAAAACCGGCGGGGATATCGCGCTCAAAGCCGCGCAACACGATTTCCGACTTGATGGTGGGGTTGCGTTCGAGGCGAGCGACGCTGACGAGGTTGAGAAGGTATTGCGAGAGCTCGGCGAGCTCGGGAACCTGCGACTGGATCAGGAGGGTCGACTTCTCGGGGTCGATGCCCACCGCCAGATAGTCGAGCGCCACCTCGAGCACATTCCCGGTGACGCGCTGATGCCGGCCGACGTTGTCGGTCATGGCTTGCGTATCCGCGAGCAGCAGGTATTGCGTCGCTTCGTGCTGGAGTTGCACTCGCGCGCGCAAGGAGCCGATGTAGTGGCCCAGATGGAGCGGGCCGGTCGTGCGGTCGCCGGTAAGGATGATGGGTTGCCGTGCGTTCGTCATGGTCTGGATTTCCAGGTGTTTTCGACACCGCCAGCCACTGGACGCAGAAACGAAAATGCCGCCAGAAGCTGGCGGCATCACGTTTGGGACATGCGTGGAGATACGGGCCGCCTGGTTCAGGCGCGCCACCAACGGAGCATCTTGAGCGAGTTCGTCTTCGTATCCATGCGCTTAGTATAAGTCAAAACGATACGGCAGGAGGAGGGCGTTGCTGCGCGTCTCCGGGCGCGCAATTCGACAGAAGGGTGCAATGGCGCGCTGCATTCGCCGAATACCCTGGCAAGCCAGTGCGTTGCCGGACCCGATCGAATCGCCCGAAAAAGCAAGCGTAAGCGATAAAAATCGAAAATAAATAAAAAATAAAATGCGTGCGTCGGCGTCGCAACGCGTATTGCGAGATATTTCGCCGGCGTCGATGGATGGGGTCTTCATTGTGTCATCCAGCGCCGGCCGATATTCGCGACCCGGCACCTTTTAAAATTAACCATTAATACGCCATATTCGGATTTAAACAAATCACATCCTGTTACAACGCTGCGCTTTTCTCATCGGGCTGCCATCCTCTATGCTGCTCGCATACTAATCGCCGGTTCAATTGTTTCGCTGTAATTGCCGTGGGCTCTATTTTCCCAAGAACGATCGGAGCGCCAGATGTTGCATGCATTCTTCTTTGATTCGGCTGCGAACCAACCGCACAGCGCTGCTTTGTGGGTTGACGGGCGCGCTTATGCTTACGGGGAGATCGAGGCTCGGGCACGACGCGTATCTTCCGGCTTGGCGTCGCTCGCACGGGCCGGCGAGGCGAGGCGTTGTCTGCTGTTTGCGCACCGGAGCGCGGCAGCGTATTGGGGCGTGCTGGGCATTCTCGACGCCGGGCTCGCTTATGTGCCGCTGAGCCCGAAGATGCCGGCCGCGCGCATCGCGGCCATTATCGGGCAGTCGGGCGCGCCGTCGATGCTGGTCGATCATCGTTGCGCCGGGATGCTTGACGACGTGCTGCCTCTTCTCGAGAACCCGCCACGGATTTTCCTGCTCGACGAAGACGCAGACCACTCCGATCGGCCCGCCGCTGCCGCCCGATTGCAGCCCTTGCCCACTGCACCTTGCAAACAAAGCCGGGGCGCGGTGGACGACATCGCTTACGTGCTATTCACCTCCGGATCGACGGGGGTGCCAAAGGGCGTGCCGATCACCCACGCGAATGCCGACGCCTATATAAACGGCCAGCTTCAACTACACGGGAAAGTCGATAACGCGCGCTATATTCAGTTATGCGAACTGGTGTTCGATCCGTCCGTACACGATATGTTCGTTTGCTGGGCGAATGGCGGCTGCCTGTACGTACCGGACACCGTCGATCCTTTATTCAACGCGGATTTCGTCAATCGCCACCGGATTACCCACTGGAATAGCGTCGCTTCAGCGGCCGGCTTCATGCAGCAGATGCGCAAGCTGGCGCCCGGGGCCTTTCCGGACCTGCGGGTTTCCCTGTTCGGTGGCGAGCCGTTGCCCCGTTCGCTGGCGCTTGCATGGATGCGCGCGGCGCCCAACAGCCGGGTCTTCCATATGTACGGGCCAACCGAGGCAACCATCGCCTGCACGGGCTTCGAGGTGAGCGGGGCATTCCTCGAAGATGCGCGCAACACCGTGATGCCGCTGGGCTGGCCCTTGCCGGGCGTGGAATGGATGATTGTCGACGCCGGGCTTGAGCCGGTCGCCTTTGGCGATCGGGGGGAGTTGCTGGTCGCGGGGCCTCAAATTGCCGGCGGCTACCTGGTTCAGGACGAAGCGGGCAGCCGCCGATTTGTCGAAAGAAGCTATCCCGGCCGGCACGCGCGACGTTGGTACCGAAGCGGCGACGTTGCGCATGCCACTGCGAACCACGGACTCGTGTTTCATGGCCGTGTCGACAGGCAGGTCAAGATTCGCGGCAACCGGGTCGAACTGGAGGAAGTCGAGAACGTCGTGCAAGCCTGCAGCCAGGGGACGCAATGCGCGGTCATCCCGTGGCCGGTCGACGAAGCCGGACGCGCCGCCGGCCTCGTCGCCTTCGTGGTGAACGCCCGGGGCGAGCCGGAGCGGGTGCTGCAAGCGTGCAGGCGGCGTTTGCCGCTTTACGCGGTGCCACAGCGTCTCGTCGTGGTCGATTCGTTACCGCTCAACGCGAACGGGAAGATCGACAGAATGGCGCTCGCAGGACAGTTCGCCAGCGACACCATGGCCGGCCGGACCGTTGATCGCGTGGCACAGCGCGTTGCGGCCCATCCCCGTGCATGAGCGCGTGGACGATATATCCAGATTCCAGATGCAAACGGGTTGGGGTGAATCCATGAAAGCCGAATTGCGCAGCATCATTGCGGAGACTGCTTGCCTTGACGTGCCAGTCGCAACCTTGAGCGATACCGACAGCCTTTACGATGCGGGGCTTTCCTCGCTCGGCACCCTACGCGTGATGCTGGCGATTGAAGAGGCGTTGAACCTCGAAATCCCGGCCGAGCGGATTACGTTCGACACGTTCCAGAGCATCGAATCCCTCGCCAGCATGCTGGCTCCGCTGATACAGGAGGGGCCGACGGCGAGCGCGCCGTTCGCGACCACCCAACGATAAGCATAACGAGGAGGCCATCGATGAGGCCAGTTATCTTCAATGGCTGCTACGGGGCGCTGCATCTCCCGGCGGGCGGCGGGGCCACGACGGCCGTCGTGTTGTGCAGCCCGTTTGGCTATGACGCGCTTTGTGCGCACCGTGGCTGGCGCGAATTCGCAGAAAGACTGGCGGCGGAAGGCGGCGCGGCCGTGCTGCGTTTCGATTACCCGGGAGCGGGCGATTCGGAGGGCTACGAAGAAGACCCGCAACGCTTGCGCGCATGGGTCGAAAGCATCCAGGCCGCCGCGCGATATTTGCAAGCGACTACCGGCGCGACACGCTTGATACTGTGTGGCTTGCGGCTTGGCGCGCTACTCGCGGTCATGGCGGCCGAGGAACTGGAGAATGTCGACAGCCTGGTCTTGATGGCGCCGGTCATGGCGGGCAAGCGTTACATTCGCGAATTGCGCATGCAGCACGAGAGTTGGCTCAAGACGCCCAATGGCCAGTGCACGGCGCAGGCGGATACCGATGTGCAATCGGTCGGCGCGTTTGGATTCCAGCTCTATGCCGAGACACTCGACGAATTGGCTCACGTCGACCTTGCGCGACGGGAGCGTGTTCCCGCACGGCGTGTGCTGGTGCAGGACGTCTGCAGCAGTGCGGCTTCGCGCAACCTGGTGGAGCGTTACGGTGAGCGGGGGGCTAGCGCAGAAGTCCAGGTCTTTCCCGAACTCGACAAATTCCTGGTCGATCCACGCTCCAGCGTGACGCCGCGCCGGGCTTTCGACAATGTGCTCGAATGGCTGGGCGATGCGCCTGGCGCGAAGGGGCGGCGTGCGCCGGCGTTGCTGCCGCCGGCCGCCCATGCCCGGATCGATTTCGCGGCTGGCTATGAGAAACCCGTGGTATTCGGCAAAGGGCGATATGCGGGCATTTTCTGCAGGCCGAGCCGCGCGAAAAGGCACGCGCCTGCGGTGCTGATCGGCAATACGGGCGGGGTTCATCGCATCGGCGATGGGAGGCTTTCCGTGCTGCTGGCGAGAAGGCTTGCGGCGCAAGGCATCGCTTCGTTGCGCATGGATATGGCGGGCATCGGAGATAGCAAGCAGCGCGAAGCATCGGAGAATTTCGAAACCCTGTTTGCGCGCCATGCGGTCTCCGACGCGCTCGCCGGCGTGGACTGGTTGACGGCGGCCGGATACGGGAGCGTGGTTACGTTCGGCGTTTGTTCGGGCGGATACGTCGGCATTCATGCGGCATCGGCTCATCCTCGCATAGTGGGCTGCATGTCGGTCAATTTGCCGTTCTTTTTCCTGAACGGACTGCCAACGAAACCGAAGACTCGGCGTGTCGAAGCGAGCCGCGTGTATTGGCGCTCGATGCGCAATCCCCGCAAGTGGCTCAGGCTGCTGACGTGGCAGACCCGTGGATGGGCGATCGCGCTGGAACTGGCGCGCCGCTGGTCCGTGCGTCTGACTTCGTTCGCCAGTAGTCCGTTCGAGGGCCTGTTGGGCGTCAACGCGTCGACGCACGCTATCCGCAGACTCATGACGGACCTCGAGCGCAAGCGTGTGCAGGTGTCGTTGGTCTATGGCGCGCTCGATGTGGGACTTGACGAACTCGAGATCCGTTTCGGCAGAAATGGGAGTGCGCTTCGCGCGATGCCGAACGTCACGGTCAAGGTGTTCGAGAACGTGGATCACTCGCTGTTCTCGCGCAACGCGCGAGAGAACGTCATGGCGCTTTTCGAGGATTTTTTGCGCGAGCAGATGCCAGACGCCGAGCGTTCGGGTGCCGTTGACACAGCAAGCCTGGACGCCAGCGCGCTGTGCCGGACCTAGGTCCAAAGCCGTTCACGCTCTCAACGAGTGAGTTATTTCATCATGGCGACCATCAATGAGGCATACGAATCGCTCGACTCGATATCCGCTCTGGAAATTGCGCAAATAGAACGTTCGGCATGTCTATCGACAGCAATCGAATCCGCGCCAGACGAACCGACGCGAAGCCTGTTTAAATCGGGACTCGATTGGCTGGAGGAATTCATCATGCAGCCTCATGCCGAACTGGGCCGCCGTGGCGCTGTCTGCCCATTCGCCAGGCCGGTTCATCACGCAGATTCGCTGGTCTTCTGCGTGTGGGACGTGAGGCATCTGCAATTCGATGACTTCCTGCGCACTTTAAAGCGCATTCCCGAGTGGTATTTCAGTCTGCTCGATCGCAGCGGTGCGAATTCGAAATTATTCTCCGTATGTATATTTTTGCGGGGGATCGAGGCGGAGCAGTATGGAAAATACATCGATGAGGCGCACTCGCTGATCAAACCGGCCTTTATGGAGGCGGGGCTGATGATCGGCGAATTTCATCCTTTGAGTCTGAAGACAGGCGCGCATTCGCGGACCTTCCTGCCGATGCGCAGTAGCCAGCCTGCGTTTGTCGTGCGAGCCATGTCGCCTCATGACGCACTGTTCGTCGATCGGGCCGGTAGTCCCGCGGAAGTCCGCCTTCGCGAGCTAAGGCATTACCAATTCTGGGTCGGGGATGTGCTGCCGGAGGCGGAAAACGCGAGAATTCGTGACCGGATCGCGGAGCTACGGTCCGTTATTCGAGTGAAGCAAACATTCGAGTGTGCGGCGGCCCAGAGACCGGATCACCCTCCGAATTAAATTGCGCCGTACCGTTCGGCGAAAGCGGCCGCAAAAAACGCGCCCCGTATCCAGCCATGCCGGAGACGGGGCGCATTGCGACGCGGCGCGTCAATAACGCCTTAGTTCTGCTTCGCCATCTCGCGGCTTTCCTCGACGAGACCCATGGGGCCGTTGAGCTTGCTGCACAGCCACCAGCCCAGGGTCATGAGCGCGATCCAGCCGATGCCGACGAACAGGGCGATGCGCGTATCGTGCTCGTAACCCAGAATGCCGATCACGCAGATCATGAACGCGATAGCGACAGCGGGGCCGACGGGCCACAGCGGCACCTTGAACTTCAGCGCGCGCACTTCGTCTTTGGACAGGCGCATACGCATGGCCACCTGCGAAAGCAGGATCATCAACCAGACCCAGACCGTGGCGAACGTCGCGATCGACGCGATGATCAGGAAGATCTGGTCCGGAATCAGGTAATTGAGCAGCACGCCGCCGAGCAGCGCCACGGCCATCACGAGCACGGTCACCCACGGTGCGCCCGCGCGCGATGTGATCGTGAAGATGCGCGGCGCCTGGCCCTGGGCGGCCATGCCGTACATCATGCGGCACGCGCCGAAGATGTCGCTATTGATCGCGGAAACCGCTGCGGAAATCACGATCACGTTGAGGATCGTCGCCGCGGACTTGATGCCGAGTCCCGTGAAAATCTGCACGAACGGGCTGCCCTGGCCGTCGATCTTGCTCCACGGGAACACTGCCATCAGCACGATCATCGTGAGCACGTAGAACAGCAGAATGCGTACCGGTACCGCGTTGATCGCGCGCGGCAGGACCTCTTCGGGATTTTTCGCCTCGCCGCCCGTGATGCCGATGATCTCGATGCCGCCATACGCGAACATCACCACCGCGAGCGAGGCGATCAGGCCGCCCACGCCGTGCGGTGCGAAGCCGCCGTGCGTCCAGAGATTCGCGAGCCCGTGCGTCTGCTCGCCATTCATGCTGATGCCCAGCACGATAATGGCCGCGCCGCCGACGATCATCGCGCCAATCGCAAGGATCTTCGCGAGCGAAAGCCAGAATTCGAGTTCGCCGAAGATCTTCACGTTGCACAGATTGAGCGCGCAGATCAGCAGCACGATCGCCAGCACCCAGATCCATTGCGGCACGTGCGGAAACCAGAAGGCCATGTAGATGCCGAAGGCCGTGACGTCGGCGAGACCCACGATGATCATTTCGAGGATGTAGGTCCAGCCGGTGAGAAAGCCGGCGAGCGGGCCGAGGTAGTCGCCGGCATAGCGGCTGAACGAGCCCGAGATCGGATTGCGCACGGCCATCTCGCCCAGCGCGCGCATGACCATATAGACCGCCGCGCCACCCAGGATGTACGCGAGGACGACCGCCGGGCCCGCCAACTGGATCGCGGAGGCCGACCCGTAGAAGAGGCCGGTGCCAATGGCGGAGCCGATCGCGAGGAACCGGATGTGGCGGGCTCCGAGGTTACGCTGCAGATTTTCTTCCACTGTCTCTTTCCTTGAACGGGCCGCCGTCTGCCGGCCCGTTTCGTCTTCTCTTGGGTACGGCGTCGATGCCGGCAGCGGGCCTTTACAGGCTCGGCAGGATCGCGGCAGGCAGCAGTCCGCTCAACTGGCGCTGGGCGATCAGCGCGCTCGCTTCTTCGATGTCGGGCGCGAAGAAGCGGTCCTTCTCATAGAACGGCACGGCCTCGCGCAGGATATGGCGGGCGGTTTCCAGCGCATCGGTGGTCTTCAGGCCTGCGCGGAAGTCCAGACCCTGGCACGCGCCCAGCCACTCGATCGCGAGCACGCCCTTGACGTTGTCGGCCATCTCCCAGAGGCGGCGGCCGGCGTTGGGCGCCATCGACACGTGGTCTTCCTGGTTCGCCGAGGTGGGCAGGCTGTCGACGCTGGCGGGGTGGGCGAGCGCCTTGTTGTCCGAGGCGAGCGCCGCGGCCGTCACCTGCGCGATCATGAAGCCCGAGTTCACGCCGCCGTTCGCCACGAGGAACGCGGGGAGTTGCGACATGTGCTTGTCCATCATCAGCGAGATGCGGCGCTCGCTGAGCGAGCCGATTTCCGCGAGCGCGAGCGCGAGATTGTCGGCGGCCATCGCCACGGGTTCGGCGTGGAAGTTGCCGCCCGAAATCACGTCGCCTTCTTCGGGGAACACGAGCGGGTTGTCCGAAACCGCGTTGGATTCCACTTCGAGCACGTCGGCGGCGTTGCGGATCTGCGTGAGGCAGGCGCCCATCACTTGCGGCTGGCAGCGCAACGAATAGGGGTCCTGAACCTTTTCGCAGTTCGCGTGCGATGCGCCCACCTGGCTCGATGCGCCGAGCAGATGGCGGTACACGGCGGCGGCGTCGATCTGGCCGCGCTGGCCGCGCGCGGCGTGAACGCGCGGATCGAAGGGCGCGCGCGAGCCGAGCATGGCTTCCACGGTCAGCGCGCCGCACACGCTCGCAGCGGCATAGAGATCTTCGGCGAGGAACAGGCCCTTGAGCGCATAGGCGGTCGAGACCTGCGTGCCGTTCAGGAGCGCGAGGCCTTCCTTCGCGGCGAGGCTGAGCGGTTCGAGGCCGGCGATCTTGAGCGCTTCGCGGGCCGGCATCCAGCGGCCGTCGTGGCGTGCCTTGCCTTCGCCGAGCAACACGAGCGACATGTGCGCGAGCGGTGCGAGGTCGCCCGATGCGCCCACGGAGCCCTTCGCCGGAATGTGCGGATACACCTCGGCGTTGACGAGCGCGATGAGTGCGTCGATGACCACGCCGCGAATGCCCGAGAGGCCGCGCGCGAGGCTGTTGATCTTTAGCGTCATGATGAGACGCACGAGCGCGTCGTCGAGCGCCTCGCCCACGCCTGCGGCGTGCGAGAGCACCAGCGAGCGCTGCAGGTTTTCGAGGTCGTCGCGCGCGATGCGCGTCGAAGCGAGCAGCCCGAAGCCGGTGTTGATGCCGTAGGCGGTGCGATCTTCGGCGATGATTTGTTCGACGCAGGCGACGCTACGATCGATGGCCGCATGGGCGCCCGGGTCGAGCGTGAGTCGCACGGCGTTCTGATGAACGCTGCGAAGTTGCGAGAGCGTGAGCGTTCCGGGGGTGATGCACAGCTCCGTAACCCGATGATTGTCCTGGCGATGCGAAGTCACGGACTTCCTCCACTGAAAGAATTTGAAAGCTGGGGCGTCCCGGGATGGGCGCCACGGTTGGAGCATATTGTATAGACAACTTTGCAGATATCAGGGTTTACGCAAAGGTGATTCGGGCTGGACGCGCGTGATATCTCGGCGGTCCACGTGGGCGGCCAAAAATCCAAGTTGTCTATTCAAGAAGGGGTAACTCAAGGCGCTTGCATCTTTTAACTACGACTAATAAAATCCGAGTTATGCGTTGCTCAGGCGCAGCGCGAATATTGGAGAAGAGCACAATGTCGAAGCGTATTCTTGTTATTGGGGCGGGTTTTGCCGGCATGTGGAGCGCGCTGAGCGCGGCGCGTCTGCTCGACGCGCAGGGCCGAACGGACGTGGAGATCACGCTCGTCGCGCCCGACCCGCATCTGCACGTGCGCCCGCGTCTGTACGAAGAAGGCCCGGCGAACTTCCGCGCGCCGCTCACGGAGATCTTCGACGCCACAGGCGTGAAGTTCGTCCAGGGCACGGTCGAGCGCATTCACGTGGAGCGCCGCGCGGTGGACGTGACCGGCGCGGACGGCCAATCGTCCACGCTCGACTACGACCGGCTCGTGCTGGCGACGGGTAGCCGGCTGTTCCGGCCGGCGATTCCGGGCCTGGCCGAGCATACGTTCAGCGTGGACCAGACCGACGAGGCGGTCGAACTGGAAGCGCACATCGGGGCGCTGGCAAGCCAGCCGGACTCGCCTGCGCGCAATACGGTGGTGGTGGCGGGTGGCGGCTTCACGGGCATCGAAACGGCGGCGGAAATGCCGGCGCGTCTGCGCGCCGCGCTGGGCGCGAACGCGGATGTGAAGGTGATCGTCGTCGAACGCAGCGATGCGATCGGTCCCGATCTGGGCGCGGGTCCGCGTCCCGTGATCGAAGCGGCGCTGCGTTCGCTCGGCGTGACCTGGAAGCTTGGCGCCGGCGTGGCGTCGGTGGATGCGGGCGGCGTCACGACGGAGGACGGCGAGCGCATCGAATCGGGCACGGTGATCTGGACGGCCGGGCTGCGCGCGAGCACGCTGACCGCGCAGATTCCGGGCCGCCTCGATGCCAGCGGGCGTCTTTATGTCGATCGCAATCTCGCGGTGGAGGGCGTGCCAGGCGTCTACGCGACGGGCGACGTTGCGCGCGCAGCCACCGACGACGCAGGCAATCTCACCATGATGTCGTGCCAGCACGCGATGAACCTGGGGCGCTCGGCGGGCCACAACGCGGCTGCCGATCTGCTCGGCCTCGCGCCGATTCCCTATAGCCAGCCGAAGTACGTGACGTGTCTGGATCTCGGCCCGTGGGGCGCGGTTTATACGGAAGGATGGGAGCGCGAAGTGAAGCTGCAGGGCGTGGAGGCGAAGAAGCTCAAGCATCAGATCAACTCCGAATGGATTTATCCGCCCCGTGCGGATCGTGCGGAAGCGCTCGCCGCCGCGGACCCGCTGCGTGTCGTGGTTGCCTGATTCATTCGGACTGCGATGGAGTGAGCCGAACGCGGAGATCTCGCTCGAGGTCTCCGCGTTTTATTGGCTGCGCGCTTCGCTTCGCGTGTTCGAAGAGAGGCCGGCAGGCGAGGACGAAGTCCATCGATCAATTGCAACTAACTGTCAGCCGTAACCCGATCCAGTCTGTGCCGGTTCCCGGCCAGCCCATCCCGTTTTGCAGCGACGCCGCCGCGCATCGCGCGATCCACACACCCGAACTACGTTCGCGAACGCGCGTCGGCGGCGCTTCCATTACACTCGGCGCTATGGCACCTCCACGAGGGTAAGGCAACCCTATGACGCGTCTCGAGCACCCCATCGACGCGACCCGCCTCGACGACGAATGGCTCGAAGCGGACGGCGAGGGCGGATTCGCGTCGGGCACGGTCGGCACCGCGCGCACGCGCCGCTATCACGCGCTGCTGCTCGCCGCGATGCAGCCGCCCACGGGCCGTGTGGCGCTCGTCAACGGCATCGAGGCGTGGCTCGAGTGCGGCGACAGCAAGACGGCGCTCACGATGCAGCGCTACGCGCCCGATCTGCTCTATCCCGACACCACCGACAGCATCGCGAGTTTCGATACGTCGCCGTGGCCTGCGTGGCGCTACAGGCTCGACGGCGGCGCCGTGCTCACCGCCGAACTGTTCGTCGCGAAGGCGAGCCGCGAAACCGTGCTGCGCTGGCGGCTCGAACCCGGGGCCGCAGAGCGCTCGGGCACTTCTGCCGATGCAACCGCGCCGCGCGATCCGCCGCCCGCGCTCACGCTGAAAGTCCGTCTGCTGATGTCGGGCCGCGATTACCATGCGCTGCACCACGAAAACCCGGCGTTCGCGTTCGATGCCCGGATCGACGGCGAACGGGTGCGCTGGCAACCCTACGGCGATCTGCCCGCGATCGTCGCCCACTCGAACGGCAGCTATACGCATGCGCCGGACTGGTACCGCAACTTCTGCTATCCGCGCGAACTTGAGCGCGGTCTCGATTACATCGAGGATCTCGCGACGCCTGGCGTGTTCTCGTTCAATCTGGGCAAGGGCGCAGCCGTGATTATGTTGCGGGCGCAACTTTGTCGCGAGCCGGTCGACAGGCAGCACGAGAGCGGCGCTAGTGCCGCTAGCCGCGCGACGCTGCTCGCCGGTTTCGAAGAATTGCGCCGCGCGTCGTGCGGCTCGCGGCTGCAGTGCGCCGCGGATGCCTACGGGGTCGCGCGCGGCGACGGCAGCACGATCGTCGCGGGCTATCCCTGGTTCACCGACTGGGGCCGCGATACGTTCATCGCCATGCGTGGCCTCCTGCTCGCGAATGGCCGCTATGAGGAGGCGGGCGCGATCCTGCTCGAATGGGCCTCGACCGTCTCCGCAGGCATGCTGCCAAACCGCTTTCCCGATGCAGGCGGGGCGCCCGAATACAACTCGGTCGATGCGTCGCTATGGTTCGTGGTGGCGGTGCACGACTACTTCGCGGCCGCGCATGCGCCATCCGCGACACGGGGCGTGCTGCAAGACGCTGTTGGCGCGATCCTCGACGGCTATGCGCGCGGCACGCGCTACCGGATCGCAGCCGATCCACGCGACGGGCTGCTGCGGGCCGGCGTAGCGGGCGCGCAACTGACGTGGATGGACGCGAAGGCCGGCGACTGGGTCGTCACGCCGCGCATCGGCAAGCCGGTCGAAGTGCAGGCGCTGTGGATCAACGCGCTGCGCATCGCGCTCGCATGGGATACGCGCTGGCGCGAACTCGAAGCGCGCGCCAGCGCCGCGTTTGCCGGGCGATTCGTCGATCCGTCGACGGGCGCGCTATTCGACGTGATCGACGTCGATCATGTCGAAGACAAGGTCGATCGCTCGATTCGGCCCAACCAGATTTTCGCGGTGGGCGGTCTGCCGTTCGCGTTGCTCGACGGCGATGCGGCGCGCGCGGTCGTCGCGCAAGTCGAAACGCATCTGCTCACGCCCATGGGGCTGCGTACGCTGGCGCCGTCGGACCCCGCTTATCGCGGGCATTACCGTGGCAACGCGCTCGAGCGCGACGGCGCCTATCATCAGGGCACCGTCTGGCCGTGGCTGCTGGGGCCTTTCGTGGAGGCATGGCTGCGCGTCAATGGCGATGGCGCGGCGCAACGCGCGCTCGCGCACGAGCGTTTCGTTGCGCCGCTGCTCGCGCATCTCGACCATGGCGGGCTCGATCATGTTTGCGAGGTCGCCGATGGAGACGCGCCGCACGCGCCTGGCGGCACGCCGTTCCAGGCGTGGTCGCTCGGCGAGTTGCTGCGCGTGCTTGAACGGCTCGGGGAGCCAGGCCACGCGCCACCCGCGGGCAAACAGCGCTAGCACGTGATGCGTCGATGATCGGCGCGGCATGGCGCAGACCGAACCGGCGCACGCTCGTGAAAGGCACGCTGGCAGCCCGCACGGATTGGGCGAACGGACACGGCAACGGGACCGCAGAGAACCCGGCAGGACGCGATATCGCCCCGTTCATTGCCGCCGAACTGGGCGTCGAGGTGGACGCCGTGGCGATGCTGTTGTCTGAGTACGTGTACCGGCAGCTTCGCGAGTTGGGCGAGCCACAGCCGGATTTCATGGACAGGTGAACGGTCCGCCAGCACGCGTCCTGCATGCGGGCTTTTTCCTGACATGAGGCAGTAGCAGATTCGTGCGCGCACAACGATCAGATCAGTCCGATTTGATCCAGATCGTTGTTTTGATGGCGTTTATTCCACCGCGCACGCGGACGTGGCGCTAGATTGCATGCCATTACAATTCGCATGCAAACGACAGCAATGAACAGGTCGAGCTACCGGCTGGTGTTCAGCCGTATCAGGGGGATGCTCGCGGCCGTTGAGGAAATGGCCACGTCCAGCGGCAGGCAGGCCGGCCAGACGCGCGCTGTCGTGCACCATGCTCCCGCCCGGCGCGTGCTGTTCACACTTCGCCAGATCGCCTTCGCCGCGCTCGCGCTCGCGCTGCTCGGCGCGTTGCCCGTGCTCTCCAGTGCGCAGATCGTCTCGGGTGGTGCACACGGTCCTTCGGTCATCCAGACGCCGAATGGTCTGGAACAGGTCAACATCAATCGGCCTTCCGGCGCGGGCGTCTCGGTCAACACGTATAACCGCTTCGATGTCCAGTCGCGCGGTGCGATCCTGAACAACTCGCCGACGATGGTTCAGTCGCAGTTGGGCGGCATGATTAACGGCAACCCGAACTTCGGGCCGGGT
>Ga0164242_10000181_pt1 | contig 77895 bp, 62 predicted proteins | sample OricomgcompostMG_FD_108783 | JGI IMG/M metagenome (GOLD analysis project Ga0164242, IMG submission 108783) | Miracle-Growth compost microbial communities from Emeryville, California, USA - Original compost - Miracle growth compost (MG) ... | reverse complement strand
TTTTTTTTTTTTCTTTTTTTTTTTTTTGTTGGTTGGAATTTAGTTTTTTTTTTTTATTTTGTTTAAGGGAGAAGGAAACATGAGGGGGGGGGGGGGGGGGGGGGGGGGGGGGGGGGGGGGGGGGGGGGGGGAGGCTGGGCGCGGGTCTGGGGGGGGGGGCCGGGGGCGGGTCCGGACGCGGATCCTGGAGCGGGGTCTGCGGCGGCGGCTCGGCGTGTGACGGGGTGCACGGCCTGCCGGGGACGGGGCCGAAGGCCCGGGGGCGGGGGACGGGTACGAACGTGGGGGACGGGCGCGGGGTGGCACACGGCACGCCTCGCGGGTACCCCCTGCGCGGGGCCGCATGCGCCATGGGTCACCATGGTGGGGTGGCGAGTAGTGATGCGATCCAGGCGGCGCAGGCTCCGGCGGCCGAGGCTCCGACGGCCCCGTCGGACGCTTCCCCCGAGTCCCCCGAGCAGACGGCGGAAGCCCAGGAGGCCGCGCCGCGCCGCGGCATGCTGTCGAAGTCGGCGCGGGACATGATCCTTTCGCTGATCGCGGTGCTGGCCTTCGGCGCCATCATGTACATGTTCATCCCGCACAGCGGGAAGAGCGCGGTGCACCAGATCACGTACCAGGACTCGTTCCTCTCGGCGCAGCGTGCCGCGCCCTACCCGATCCTGGAGCCGGTCGGGCTGCCCTCCGGCTACCGCGCGACCTCCGTCGAGTACGACGGCGCCGACGCCGACGACGCGGTCTGGCACCTCGGCTTCGTCGACCCGGACAACCAGTACGTCGCGCTGGAGCAGAGCAACGCCGCCGACCAGGGCTCCTGGCTGGCCGACGTCACCAACAACGCCACCCGGACCTCCGGCACGGTCGAGATCAACGGCCAGTCGTGGGCGCGCTACCAGAGCCAGAGCTACCGCGCCCTGGTCTGGAAGGCCCCCAAGGACACCGTCGTCGTCACCGGCACGGAGAGCTGGGCGCAGCTCGCGAAGTTCGCGACTGCGCTCCACGGCTGACCCCGCCCGGCCCTGGCCGACCCCACCCGGCCCCGGCCGACCCCACCCGGCCCCGGCCGACATCACCCGGCCCCGGCCGACATCACCCGGCCTCGACTGATCCCGCCGGGCCACGGCCGATCCTCCCCGGCCACGGCTGACCCCCGCCCCGCCTCGGCCGATCCTGCCCGGCCGCGGCCGATCGTGTCTGGCCCACGGCCAGTCCGGCCAGTCCTGCCCGGCCGCGGTGAACCCCGGCGGCCACGGCCGGCCCGGGACGGTCACGCCGCCCCCGCCGCTCGTCTACTCGTCGCCGCCGTTCCCGCTCCCCTTCCCGTTCTCGGCCGTGGCGTCCCCGGACGCCTCGGCGTCGCTCTCGGCGAGGACGGCGTCGAGGCGGGCGCGCGCGCCGTCCAGCCAGCGCTGGCAGACGCGGGCCAGCCGTTCCCCGCGCTCCCACAGTGCCAGCGACTCCTCCAGCGAGGGGCTGCCGGCCTCCAGTTCGCGCACCACCTCCAGCAGCGCGGCGCGCGCCTGCTCGTACCCCAGCGCGTCGTCCGGGTGCGCCGGACCGGCCGCTCCCGGGCCCTCCTCCGCCGCCGCGCCGGGCACGTTCTCCGGGCTCTCCTGCTTCGCCTTCGCCATGGCGCCCAGCCTAGGGGGCGGCACCGACAAACCGGCTGCTCGCGTCCCCCGCCGGCGGCTATCGTCCGGCCCATGACCACGGCAGCGTGTGCGGTGCGGGCGGCGACCCCCGGGGACGCCCCGGAGGTGGTGCGCCTGCGCCAGGCGATGTTCGACGCGATGGGCGTGTCCGCTCCCCAGGACGGGGGCGCCGCCTGGCGCGCACGCGCCGTCGAGATGCTCCGCGCGGAGCTGTCCGCCGGGGCCTCCGATACGGCGTCCGGCGCGGCGCCCGGGCGGTACGGCGTCTTCGTCGTGGACGACCCCGAGGAGCCCGGTCGGCTCGCCGCCTGCGCGGTCGGCACGATCGAGGAGCGGCTGCCGGCGCCCAAGCACCCGGACGGGCTGTTCGGCTTCGTCTTCAACATCTGCACCGACCCCGCGCGGCGCCGCCGCGGCTACGCCAGGGCCTGCACCGAGGCGCTGCTCGCCTGGTTCGACGCCCGCGGTGTCACCCGGATCGACCTGCACGCCACCCCGGACGGCGAAGCCCTCTACCGGGCGCTCGGCTTCACCGAGCACTCCCTGGCCCTCTCCCGCGAGCCCCGGCACCAGGCGTGCTGACCTGCCGTCAGTTCGCGGCTGCCGGGCCTTCGGAGGCCGCGCCGCCGGGCAGCACGGTCACCGCGAACTCGCCCTCGGCGACCCGCGCGCGCAACCGCTCCTCGGGCGCGACCGACGCCGGGTCGCGGACCACCGCGCCGTCCGCGCGCTGCAGCACCGCGTAGCCGCGGCGCAGCGTCGCCGCGGGGGAGAGCGCCACCACCCGGGCGCGGGTGTGCTCCAGCTCGGACGCGGCCCGGTCCAGGCGGTGGCCCAGGGTGCGGCGGGCGCGGTCGCGCCAGCCCGCCAGCTCGGCGGCGCGCTCGTCCAGCATCCGATACGGCGCGGCGAGCGCCGGGCGGCTGCGCATCGCGTCCAGCCCGGCCTGCTCGCGCTCCAGTCGTATCCGCACCGCGTGCCGGCCGCGCTCGCACAGCCGGCGGATCCGCTCCTGCTCCTCCGCGACGTCCGGCACGACCCGCTTGGCGGCGTCGGTGGGCGTGGAGGCGCGCAGGTCGGCGACGTAGTCGAGCAGCGGCATGTCGGGTTCGTGGCCGATCGCGCTGACCAGCGGCGTGGTCAGCGCGGAGGCGGCGCGCACCAGCTGCTCGTCGGAGAAGGGCAGCAGGTCCTCGACGCTGCCGCCGCCCCGGGCGACGATGATCACGTCCACCTCGGGGTCGGCGTCCAGCGCGCGGATCGCCGCGATCACCTCGGAGACCGCGTGCACGCCTTGCACGGGGACGTTGCGCACGTCGAAGTCCACGGCCGGCCAGCGCAGCCGCGCGTTGCGCAGCACGTCCCGCTCGGCGGCCGAGGCGCGGCCGGTGACCAGACCGATCCGGCGCGGGAGGAACGGCAGCGGGCGCTTGCGCTCGGGCGCGAACAGTCCCTCGGCGGCGAGCGTGCGTTTGAGCCGCTCCAGACGGGCCAGCAGCTCGCCCAGGCCGACCGGGCGGATCTCGGCCGCGCGCAGCGAGAGCGTGCCGCGCGGCGCGTACCACTCGGGCTTGGCGTGCACGACGACGCGCGCGCCCTCCCCCACCACGTCCGCCACGCCGTCGAAGACCCGGCGGAAGCAGGTGACGGAGAGTGAGGTGTCCTCGGAGGTGTCGCGCAGGGTCAGGAACACCACCCCGGCCCCGGGACGGCGGCTGAGCTGCGTGATCTGCCCCTCGACCCATACGGCGCCCAGCCGGTCGATCCACCCTCCGATGAGGGCGGAGACCTTCGCGACGGGCACCGGTGCGTCCGGAGTGGTCTGCAGCGCCATGTCCCAGAGCCTACGGCTCCCCACCGACAACGAGCCGACACCGGGCCGGGGCGTGAGGGGCGCCTGGGTCTGGGTCCGGGCCTGGGTCTGGGCCGGAGCCTGGGGCCCTCGCCGGGGCGGCGCCCGGGCCGCGCGCGGGCCCTCGTCCCCCAGCCGCCCGCTCGGCGCACCGCGCGGTACCCCGCCCGGCGTGCGGCGATTCGAGGCCCGGGTCCGGGGCCGGCTCAATGGAGTCCACGCGCGAGGTCGGTGCCCGGGCCGGCGCCGGCCGGCGGGCCGCCGGAGGAGACGGTGTGCCGGGGCCGCGCCCACCGGCGCCCGTCCCGCGCACCGCGGCGGCGCCCCACCGCCCGGCGCGGCGGCGCGCGCCGGGCACACGCCGCCGACGCGCCCCGTGGCGGCGCGGGGCCGACCCGTACGATGGCCCCATGACCTCTACTGCCGAGCGCCGCCTCCTGCTCGCCGCCCCCCGGGGCTACTGCGCGGGGGTCGACCGCGCCGTGATCACCGTAGAGAAGGCCCTGGAGCAGTACGGGGCCCCCATCTACGTGCGCAAGCAGATCGTCCACAACAAGTACGTGGTCCAGACCCTGGAGAAGAAGGGCGCGATCTTCGTCGACGAGACGGAGGAGGTGCCCGAGGGCGCCATCGTCGTCTTCTCCGCGCACGGCGTGGCCCCGTCCGTGCACGACGAGGCGAAGGCGGGCAAGCTCGCCACCATCGACGCCACCTGCCCCCTCGTCACCAAGGTCCACCGCGAGGCCGTCCGCTTCGCCGACGAGGACTACGACATCCTGCTCATCGGCCACGAGGGCCACGAGGAGGTCATCGGCACGATGGGCGAGGCCCCCGACCGCATCCACCTGGTGGACGGTCCGGAGGACGTCGCCAACGTGAAGGTCCGGGACGAGAACCGGGTCGTCTGGCTCTCCCAGACCACCCTGTCCGTGGACGAGACCATGACCACCGTCCGCGCCCTCCAGGACCGCTTCCCCGCCCTGGTCAGCCCGCCCAGCGACGACATCTGCTACGCCACCCAGAACCGGCAGGTCGCGATCAAGAAGATCGCCGCCGAGGCCGACCTGGTGATCGTGGTGGGCTCGCGCAACTCCTCCAACTCGGTCCGCCTGGTCGAGGTCTCGCTGGACTGCGGCGCCAAGGCCGCGCACCTGGTCGACTTCGCCGACGAAATCGACGAGAGCTGGCTGGAGGGCGTCCGCACGGTCGGCGTCACCAGCGGCGCGTCCGTGCCGGAGATCCTGGTGCAGGGCGTGGTCGAGTACCTCACCGAGCGCGGCTTCCCGCAGCCGGAGGTCGTCACGACCGCCGAGGAGCACCTGCAGTTCTCTCTCCCCAAGGAGCTCCGCCGCGACCTCCGCGCGGAGGCGGCGGCACGCTGACGCTCGCGCGGGGCGGGGCCGTGTCACCTGCGGCTCCGCCGCGCGCGAGCGCAATCCCTGTCCACCCCCGGAGGCAGGCGCGAAGCGCCGCCTGAATGGGCGCGGGGCCGTGTCACCTACGGCTCCGCCGCGCGGGCGCGACCGCCTGTTCGCCCCGAAGGCGCGCGAAGCGCCGCCTATGGGGCGCGGCTGTGACATTTGCGGCTCCGCCGCGTGGGCGCGACCAGCCACCCACCGAGCCGCACCCGGTCGGCCTCGGCGCGCTGATGCCCGGTAGCCGAGGGGCCCCGCCGGCGTTCGGGCAAAGCCCGAGTAGCGGGTACCGCCACGCGGGGCCTAGGTTTTTCGTGATGTTGGGACGCGCCGCTCCGGCGGCGCACGGACGCACGGACAGGGGTCGCGTGGTGAATCTCTTCGGCGTGGACATCGGCGGTTCCGGGATCAAGGGGGCCCCGGTCGACATGGACCGGGGCGAGCTCGCGGAGGAGCGCCACAAGGTCCTCACCCCGCAGCCCTCCACGCCCGAGGCGGTGGCCGGGGCCGTGCGCGAGGTCGTGGACGCGTTCTCGTGGGAGGGCCCGATCGGGGTCACCTTCCCCGGCGTGGTCGTGGACGGCCAGACCCGCACCGCCGCCAACGTCGACCACGGCTGGATCGGCCTGGACGCGCGCGCCCTGCTGAGCGAGGAACTCGGCGGGCGCCCGGTCGCGGTGATCAACGACGCGGACGCCGCCGGCATCGCGGAGGTCGCCTTCGGCGCGGGCCGCGACCGCAAGGGCGTCGTCCTGATGCTCACCCTCGGCACGGGCATCGGCAGCGCGCTGTTCATCGACGGCGTGCTGGTCCCCAACACCGAGCTGGGCCACCTGGAGCTGCACGGCAAGGACGCGGAGAAGCACGCCTCCTCGGGCGCCCGCGAGAAGCACGACTGGAGCTGGGAGCACTGGGCCGCGAAGCTCGACGACTACTTCGCGATGGTCGAGATGCTCTTCTCCCCGCAGCTGATCGTGATCGGCGGAGGCGTGAGCCGCAAGGCGGACAAGTTCCTGCCGCTGCTCAAGCCGCTGCGCGCGGAGATCGTCCCGGCGCAGCTCCAGAACAACGCCGGCATCGTCGGCGCCGCGATGGCGGCCCGAGCACTGGCCGCCCTGCACTGACGCCCGCGCGCCAGCGCGCGGGCTCCGGGTAAGGCCGCGGCCGCCGCGGCACCGCGCGGCCGCGGCCCCGGCAGACGCCCGGCACGGCCGAGACGGGGCATGCCACGAACCCGCCGGCACGATGCTCGAACGCTGGTGCACGGAGTGGCGGTTGCTGCTGTGCGGCAAGCCCGGCACGGGCAAGGCCCGGTGCGGCGGCCCGGCTCCTTTGACGCGGCCCGGTACGCACCGCGCTCGCGGTCGGCGTGCGCAGGAGGCCACGGCCCGGCGCCTGCGAGGCGCGCGGGTCGAGGCGCGCCCCTCGGGACATGCCTGGGCGTTCGGCCCCGCCCCCGCCCCCGCCCCCGCCCCCGACCCCGGCTCCGGCCCCGGCTCGTGCTCGACCCGCGCCCCGCTGGTGGGGCGTCGGGTCAGCGGGGGTTCTCGCGGAGGCGGCGGGCGCGGTTGAGGCTGAGGTGGCGGGCGGTGGTGATCAGCACGGCGATGCCGGTGCCGACGAACAGCCACACCGCCTGGATCGCGAGGTCGGTCACCAGCCCGAGCAGGTGACCGCCGATGCCGCCCTGGGCGTGCTGCCCGCACAGCGCCAGCGCGACCGCGAACGCGATCGGTCCGCTGATCGGCGCCGCGGCCAGGTCCATCGGCCGTACCCGGATGGCGACCTGAAAGCACGTCAGCACGAACGCGAGCCCGAAGAGGATCCCGGGGCCGGAGAAGATCCAGGAGTCCAGCGCCGCGAACAGCAGGCAGGACGCCGTCATCACGACCGCGACGCCGACCGCGGTGAGGCGCGTCGGCGCGCGCATCGCGCCGCCCTGGCCCGGGTTCCCGCTGCCGCCGCGCCCACCGCCGGGGCCGTTCCGCGGGCCGGGGCCGCCGCTCGGCCCGCCGGCCGGGCGCGCGGGGCGCCCGAACCGCGCGCCGACGCGCAGGGCGCCGCCGGACCGGAGTCCGGCCCGTACGCCGTCCTCGACGCCCTCGACCGGCTGCGCCGGCCCAGGCACCCGTGCGGCGGCGCTCGGCGCGTGTCCCGCGTGCCCCGCCTGCCCGGCGCTCCCGCGGGCCTGCTGCGGGCCGCGCGCCGACTGCCCGTCCCGCCCCACCCGGGGCTCGCGGGCGGCGATCGCCCGGGCGGACTGCACGGTCGCCCCCCGAAGAACGCCGGGTCCGGCCGGTCCTGCCGGTCCGCCGGGTCCGCCCGCCGGCGCGGCCGCCGCCGGGCGCCGGCCGTCCCGCGGGGACCCCGAGCCGCCCCGGGCGCCACCGGCGCGCGTGGCACCGACGCCGCCCGCGGCGTCCGCGGCCTGCGGATCGCGCGGTGGTCGCACGCCGGATCGCCGGACCTCGCGATCCCCCCGGCCGCCGTCGAGCACGCCGTCGAGCACGCCGTCGTCGAAGGCGTCGTCGGCCCAGGTGCCCGTGCCGCCCATGCCCATGCCCGTGCTCGCGCCTGTGCCGGTACCGCTACCGCTCCGCATGCGTCGCTGCTCCACGAGACCAACGTACGGTCGGATGAACGCCACGCGCGGTGACGGACACGCCGGGGACGCGTCCCTGTCACCCGATCCGCTGCCTTCCCACACTCCGGCCTGACGCCGGGCCGCCCGGCGCGGAGGCCGCGCACCGCCCCGTAGACTGGGGGATCGGCGCTGCGCCGCCCGCCCCCGCCCCACCTCTCACCTCCGGGAAGTCGCCTCGTGTCGCTCACGATCGGAATCGTCGGCCTGCCGAACGTCGGCAAGTCGACGCTGTTCAACGCCCTGACCAAGAACGACGTGCTGGCGGCGAACTACCCCTTCGCCACGATCGAGCCGAACGTCGGCGTGGTCGGCGTCCCGGACAAGCGGCTGGACACGCTCGCGGAGATCTTCTCGTCGGAGCGCAAGGTCCCGGCGACGGTCGACTTCGTGGACATCGCGGGTATCGTGCGCGGCGCCAGCGAGGGCGAGGGCCTGGGCAACAAGTTCCTCGCCAACATCCGCGAGTCGGACGCGATCTGCCAGGTCATCCGTGCCTTCACCGACCCGGACGTGGTGCACGTCGACGGCCGGGTCTCGCCGAAGGACGACATCGAGACCATCAACACCGAGCTGATCCTCGCCGACCTGCAGACCATCGAGAAGGTCCTTCCGCGCCTGGAGAAGGAGTCCCGGATCCAGAAGGACAAGCTTGCGAAGGTCAAGGCCGTCCAGGAGGCCCAGGCGATCCTGGAAGAGGGCCGCACCCTCTTCTCCGCCGGCGTCACCGCCGCCAGCGAACTGGGCGTCCAGCTGCACGACCTGCACCTGCTGACCGTCAAGCCGTTCCTCTACGTCTTCAACGTGGACGAGGACGAGCTGGTCGACGAGGACTTCAAGAACGAGCAGCGCGCGCTGGTCGCCCCCGCCGAGGCGATCTTCCTCAACGCCAAGCTGGAGGCCGACCTGGCCGAGCTGGACGAGGAGGACGCGATGGAGCTGCTGCAGTCCGTCGGCGCCGAGGAGCCGGGCCTGGCGACTCTCGCCCGCGTCGGCTTCGACACCCTCGGCCTGCAGACCTACCTCACGGCCGGCCCCAAGGAGGCCCGTGCCTGGACCATCCGCAAGGGCGCCACCGCCCCGGAGGCCGCCGGCGTGATCCACACGGACTTCCAGAAGGGCTTCATCAAGGCCGAGATCGTCTCCTACGCCGACCTGGTCGAACTCGGCTCCGTCGCCGAGGCGCGCGCCAAGGGCAAGGCCCGCATGGAGGGCAAGGACTACGTCATGCAGGACGGCGACGTCGTGGAGTTCCGCTTCAACGTCTGAGGTCCGTTTGCCACTCGCTCGGAGCGCAGAGGCACGGCGCACAGGCGCCGACCGTCGATGCCTGTGCGTCGTGACCGGGGAGCCCCTTCAGCATGATGAGGGCCGGCCGGCGGAACCGGAGCGACAGGAGTCGCCGAGTTGATGATCGACGTCACCAATCCCAGGCTGCTGCACTTCACACATGTGGACAACCTCACCGGGATCATGGCGCGGGGATTGCATGCGCCTGGCGACACGCCCGGAACGGTGGTCGAGTGCGCCGAGCCCGGGATCAAGCGGGCTCGGGGATTGAGGGCGGTGCCGATCCCGCCTGGCGGCGTGGTCACCGACTACGTTCCTTTCTACTTCGCTCCGCGTTCACCGATGCTGTCCCGGATCCATCATGGTGGTGTGGCCGGCTACGGCGGCGGGCAGCGGCATCTGATCTACCTGTGCAGCCGTCTGGCGCGCGTGCGGGAGCTGGGGCTGCCGTGGGTGGCCAGTGATCGCAACGCGGCGGTCGCCACCGCCAGGTACACCGGGGATCCGGGTTCCTTGTCCTCGCACATCGACTGGCCGCTTATGGAGGCCCGGTATTGGGCGGACACATCCGAGGACGGTTCGCGCAAGCAGCGCCGCATGGCGGAGTTCCTGGTGCACCACTCGGTGCCTTGGGTGGCAGTGCTCGGGATCGTGGTGATCGATGACGACCTGCGGAAGCAGGTGACCGAGATCATGGGGCGAGTCGGGAGCCCGGTGCCGGTTGCTGTCACACCCAGCTGGTATTTCTGAGCCGACGGCATCCCCGGGTGACGTGCTCTGGGAAAATGAATCCGGAAGGGAGGTGCACACCGTGATCGTCGAGAGGTCCGGAAACCTGCTGCGCGATGACGCGCAGGCGCTGGTGAACCCGGTCAACACGGTCGGGGTGATGGGCAAGGGGCTGGCCCTGCAGTTCAAGCGCGCCTTCCCTGAGATCTTTCACGCGTACGCGGCAGCCTGCCGGGCGGGCGAGGTGTCCCCCGGCCGGATGCACCTGGCTGAACTCCCGGACGGTCGCTGGGTGGTGAACTTTCCGACCAAGCGGCACTGGCGTGAGCGCTCCCGAATGGAAGACATCGAGGCAGGTCTGGACGACCTGGCCCGAGTGATCGAAGAACGCGGCATCCGAAGCATCGCGGTGCCTCCGCTCGGCTGCGGCAACGGCGGTCTGCCCTGGGCCGCGGTCCGTCGGCTCGTCCGGAACAAGCTGGGCACTCAGGATTGCGAGGTCCGCCTCTACGTGCCTGGCACGCCCGCTGCGGAGGACATGCCGACCGCCACGGCCGCGCCTGAGCTCACTCCGGCGCGAGCGCGGCTCCTCACCGCGGTCGTGCGCTACATTCGCGCAGCCTTGGACAGCGGGCTCACCGAGCAGCCCAGGGTCTCCCTGCTGGAGATCCACAAAATCGCGTACCTGCTCCAGGCGGTGGGCCTGCCTCTGGGGATCGCTTTCGAACGCGGGCACTACGGTCCTTACGCCCCTGATCTGGATCGTCAGTTGTCCCGTATGGAGGGTCACCAGGTGCTCGGTTACGGGGACGGCACTGGCGGAGCCCGCGCTGACCTGCGTGTGCTGCCCGAAGCGGAGACCGAGGCGGAACGCAGGATGGCTGGGGACTCCGCCTTCGAGGTCGCGTGGGAGCGATTCGCCCGGGTTGTCGAGGGATTCGCCTACCCGGAAGGCATGGAACTGCTTGCCAGCGTCCACTACCTCGCCGTAGCCGGGCCGACGAGCCAGGGATCTGTGGCAGCGCAACTGGCGAACTGGAACGACCGCAAGCGCCGACTCTTCTCAGCCGAGGACGTGGGCGATGCGTTCCGGCGAATGGCCGCGGTCGGGCTGGTCTGACAGGTGCCCGTCCGGTGCAAGGCATGCGGGCGGCTGTGAGCGTGAGAGGCCGGCATCCGGCTGGGGACCGTCGGTTGCCGCGACAGCCGATTCCGCCACGGGACGCGGAAAACGGGGTGACCCGGCTCGCGGCTCGGGGCGAGGATGACCGGGTGCTGGTCGACCAATTTCCGTTGGTAGGGCTGCGGGTGAGGACGCCGCGGCTGGAGTTGCGGCTGCCCGCGCCGGAGGAGCTGGCCGCACTGGCAGAACTGGCGGCCGAGGGGGTCCATCCGCCGGACGAGACGCCCTTTCTCGCGCAGTGGACCGATGCCCCGCCGGACGAGGTCGCGCGCCGCGTGATCCAGTTCCACTGGCGCGAGCTGGGCGCGTGGACGGCGCGGGAGTGGTCCCTGAACCTCAGCGTGTTCTGCGACGGCGTGGTGGTCGGACAGCAGAGCGTCGGTGCCCGCGACGTGGCCGTCACCCGCGAGGTGCGGACCGGGTCGTGGCTCGGCCGGCGGCACCAGGGGCGCGGGATCGGCACTGAGATGCGGGCGGCAGTGCTGCATCTCGCGTTCGCCGGCCTCGGCGTGGACGAGGCCGTCTCAGGCGCGCTCGAACACAACCGTGCCTCGCTGGCGGTCTCCCGCAGGCTCGGCTACCGGCCCGACGGCCGCCGTCGGCACAGCGTCCGCGGGGCGCTGACTGTCGAGCACCGGCTGCGGCTCACCCGAGCCGACTGGGAGCAGCACCGCACCGTCCCGGTCACCGTCGACGGGCTCGCCCCCTGCCTGCCGCTCCTGGGCCTCGCCCCCGCCGCCTGAGCGGTCGCCGCCAGCCGCGGCGTCGGCTCCCGAGTAGAAGCGGGCCGCTGCCGGCGGGCCTGCGGTCAAGGGAGGGTGAGGATGCGGGGGCCGGACTCGGTGACGGCGACGGTGTGCTTGAGGTGGGCGGCGCGGCTGCCGTCGGTGGTGCGCAGCGTCCAGCCGTCGGGGTCGCTGCGGGTCGTCGCGCCCGCCGTGGACGGGCTCTGGCCCCGGCCTTCTTCACGGTGGCTGCCCTGGCCCACGCCCTGGATCTCTCCCTCGACTCGCTGGTGGCAGCCCGCGCCGAGGACGCCGAGGACGCCGAAGGCGGCGACGAGTCCATGTCGGCGTGACCGGCGCCCGAGCTAGCGCGGCAGCAGCGCGGTGAGGTCGAGCGCGAGCGCGAACGGGACGGCGCGGCGCAGGGTGCCGCGGTGGATGCCGGCCGGGGCGTGGGCGGCGGCCGGCCGGTCGAGTTCGTAGACGTGCACGGCGGGGGCGCCGTCCTCGTCCTCGACGAGCCAGTAGTGCGGGATGCCCGCCTCGGCGTACTTGCGCAGCTTGACCGTGCGGTCGCGGTGGGCCGACTCCGGGGAGACCACCTCGACGACGAGCAGCACGTGCTCCGGCTCGAACCAGGTGCGATCCCGGTCGTACGGCAGGTCGGAGACGAGGAGGTCGGGCTCCGGCCGGTTGCGGGCGTCGAGCCGCACGGTCATCTCCCGCTCGACCTCCAGGCCGGCGGGCGCCTGCGCCATCAGGGCGTTGGTGAAGGCGGTGACGAGGCGGCTGTGCCCGGCCCGCTGCGGCCGCGTCCTGAACACCAGGGCGCCGTCGATGAGTTCGGTGTGCCGGGGCGCTTCGGGGAGGTGGTCCAGATCCTCCGCGAACCAGCCTTCCGCGCGCGGCGGGTGGTGCATCCGGTCGGGCAGGGCGGTCATGGGCCGACGGTAGCGGCTGCGGCGGGGTTCGGGGCCGCGCGGAGGGCTGCGGCCAAGGGGGATTCGCCGGTGAGGCGGGCGCGGCGGGTGGCGAGGGCGTCGGGGAGGGGGAGGGTGCCCTCGGCGAGGGCGCGGCAGGTGGCGGCGTCGGTTTCGAGGCGGGCGTCGGCGTGCGGCGCCGGGCCGTCGCCGTAGGCAGGGGCCTGGGGCGGGGGCGCGAGGCGGAGGTGGAAGGCGCCCTCGTCGAGGACGACGTCCAGCACCCCGGCGGCGGACGCGCCCGCGGCCGTCACCGCCGGCAGCAGCCGGTCGAGCAGCGGCAGCGCGTACCAGTGCGCGCGCACGGCGTCCGTCGCGCGGCGCTCGGCGAGCAGCGGCGCGCCCCAGGCCGCGAGTCCGGCGAGCGCGGGGAGCAGCGCGTGCCCGTGCTCCGTGAGCCGGTAGACGGAGGCGTTCGCCGGGCGCGCGAGGCGCTCGCGCGCCACCAGTCCGTCGGCCTCCAGCTCCTTCAGCCGGGCGGCGAGGATGTCGGTGGACACGCCCGGCAGGTCGGCGTGGAGCTCGGTGTAGCGGCGCGGGCCGGCCAGCAGTTCTCGGACGATCAGCAGGGTCCAGCGCTCGCCGAGGACGTCGAGGGCGCGGCTGAGGGCGCAGTACTGGTCGTAGCTTCGTCGCGGCATGGGACCAGTTTAGGCATTCGGTTGGACTTTCCAAGTGGAGGCTTGGTAGAACCAAGTAACGGCCGCGAGCGGCAGCAGCGAGGGAGGCGGAGGCCCGCATGGTGTTCAAGCAGTCCAGCAAGCTGTCGGAGGTCTGCTACGAGATCCGCGGGCCGGTGATCGAGCACGCCAACGCCTTGGAGGAGGCCGGCCACAGCGTGCTCCGGCTGAACACCGGCAATCCTGCGCTGTTCGGCTTCGAGGCGCCGGAGGAGATCGTTCAGGACATCGTCCGCATGCTCCCCTCCGCCCACGGCTACAGCGACTCGCGCGGCATCCTCTCCGCCCGGCGCGCGGTCGCCGGCCACTACCAGACCCGCGGGATCGAGGACGTCGGCGTCGAGGACGTCTACCTGGGCAACGGCGTCTCCGAGCTGATCTCCATGGCGGTCACCGCGCTGGTCGACACCGGGGACGAAGTCCTCATCCCCGCACCGGACTTCCCGCTGTGGACGGCGGTGACGGCGCTGGCCGGCGGCAAGCCGGTGCACTACCTCTGCGACGAACAGGCGGACTGGCTGCCGGACTTGGCGGACATGGAGGCCAAGGTCACCGACCGCACGCGGGCCGTGGTCATCATCAACCCCAACAACCCCACCGGCGCGGTCTATCCGAAGGAGCTCCTCGAAGGCATCCTCGACATCGCCCGCCGCCACCACCTGATGGTGCTCGCCGACGAGATCTACGACCGTATCCTCTACGACGACGCCGTCCACCACCACGCCGCCGCGCTGGCTCCGGACTTGGTGGTGCTGACCTTCAGCGGGCTCTCCAAGTCCTACCGGGTGGCCGGGTTCCGCAGCGGCTGGCTGGTGGTCTCCGGCCCGCGCGAGCAGGCCGCGGACTACCTGGAGGGGCTGACCATGCTCGCCGGGATGCGGCTGTGCGCCAACGTCCCCGGCCAGCACGCGATCCAGGCGGCGCTGAGCGGGCGGCAGTCGATCGAGGAACTGGTGCTGCCGGGCGGCAGGTTGCGCGAGCAGCGCGACCGCGCGTGGGAGTGCCTCAACGAGATCCCGGGCGTGAGCTGCGTGAAGCCGAAGGGCGCGCTCTACGCCTTCCCGCGGATCGACCCGACGGTGCACCCGATCGTGGACGACGAGCGGTTCGTGCTGGACCTGCTGCTCCGCGAGAAGATCCACATCGTGCAGGGCACCGGCTTCAACTGGCCGCGCCCGGACCACTTCCGCATCCTCACGCTGCCGCGCGCGGAGGACCTGGAGACCGCGATCGGCCGCATCGGCCGCTTCCTGACGGGCTACACCCAGTGAGCGCGGCCGCCGACGCGGCGGGCGACGCGACCGCCGCGGTGGAGGTGTCGACGGATCCGGCCCGGCTCGACCTCGACCGCGTGCACGACTGGCTCTCCACCCAGGCGTACTGGGCGCTGGGACGCGAGCGCGCCACGACCGAGCGGGCTCTGCGCAACTCGGTCGCCTTCGGCGCCTACGACGCGGGAGGCGGAGGCCTACTCGGCATCGCCCGGCTGGTCACCGACGGCGCCACCTTCGGCTGGCTGTGCGACGTGTTCGTCGACCCGGCCTCGCGCGGGCGCGGGGTGGGCAAGGCGCTGGTGGCGGCGGTGCGCGCGGAGGCCGAGCGGCTCGGGCTGCTCAGACTGCTGCTGATCACCAAGGATGCCCACGGCCTCTACGCGGGCGAGGGCTTCCGCCCGCTGCCGGCCCCGGAGAAGTGGATGATCCGCGAGGGGGCGGGCGCCTGGTAGCGCCCGCCCCGGGGGCGAACTGCGCCTCCGGCGCCGGCGAGTGGCCCCGGGCGTCGGTCGGGCTGGGCCGGGAACCTGTCCCGCTTTTCGGGACTGGTTCCCGCCGCCGCACGGTCGGCCGGCTCGTATCGGTACCGACCGCCGGGCACCTGTCCGGTTCTCCTGGACAGGTGCCCGGGCCGGTAGGACCCGGACGGGGTCAGCGGGTCAGCTCCCGCCGACCGAACGGGAGTCGCCGGCGACCGCGCCCGCCGTGGGGGTGGCCGGGGCGCCGCCGGTCGCGGCCGCCGCCGCGCCCGCAGCAGCCGCTGCGCGTCGGCGGAGCGTGACCACGCCCGACGCGGCCAGCGTGATGCCCGCCGCGAGCAGCGAGAGCAGCATCTGCGGGCGGCCGGTGGAGTCGGTGAGCATGTAGCCGACGATGAAGAGGATGAACGCGATGGTGACCCAGGTCAGCCACGGGAAGCACCACATCCGCACGGCCATCCCGCCCTGCGACTCGCGCTCCAGCGCCGGCCGCAGCCGCAGCTGGGTGACGCAGATGGCCAGCCACACGAACAGCGCGACCGCGCCGGAGGAGTTCAGCAGGAACTGGAACACGGTGTCCGGCGAGGTGTAGTTGAAGACCACCGCGACCAGGCCGACGATCACCGACGCCAGAACCGCCGCCCACGGCACGCCGGTTCGCCCGGTGCGGGCGAACAGCCGGGGCGCGTCGCCGCGCCCGGCGAGCGAGAACGCCATCCGCGAGGCCGTGTAGAGGCCGGAGTTGAAGCAGGAGAGCACGGCGGTCAGCACGATCGCGTTCATCACCTGGCCGGCGCCCGGGATTCCGAGGTGGTTCAGCACCGCGACGTACGGACTGGCCTTCACGGCGGGGGAGTTCCACGGCAGCAGGGTGACCACGATCAGGATCGAGCCGAGGTAGAACAGCGCCACGCGCCAGATCACGCTGTTGGTGGCCTTGGTGACGGCCCGCTGCGGGTCGCGGGACTCGCCGGCGGCCAGCGTGACGATCTCGCTGCCCATGAACGAGAAGGCGACCATCAGCATGCCGGAGAGGATCGCGCCGCCGCCGTGCGGCAGGAAGCCGCCGGACCCGGTCAGCGCGGTCAGGCCGACCGGATGCGAGCCGGCCGCGCTCCCCGGCAGCAGCCCGAAGATCGCCAGCACGCCGATCACCAGGAAGACCGCGATCGCGGCCACCTTGATCCCGGCGAACCAGAACTCGAACTCGCCGTAGGAGCCGACGGAGACCAGGTTGCTGACGGTCAGCAGCACGATCACCGCCAGGGTCCAGCCCCACTGCGGGACGCCGGGCACCCAGCCGTGCAGGATCGTTCCGCCCGCGGTGGACTCCACCGCCAGCACCACGACCCAGAAGAACCAGTACAGCCAGCCGATGGTGAACCCGGCCCAGCGGCCCAGCGCGCGGTCGGCGTAGGCGGAGAAGGAGCCGCTCTGCGGGTCGGCCGCGGCCATCTCGCCCAGCATCCGCATCACCAGGACGATCATCGCGCCGGTGAGGGCGTAGGAGATCAGGATGCCGGGACCCGCCGCGTTGATGCCCGCGCCCGATCCGACGAAGAGGCCGGCGCCGATCACGCCGCCGATGGAGATCATCGACAGGTGCCGGCTCTTGAGGCCGCTGCGGAGCCCTTGGCCGTGCGGCGCCGCCGCCGCGTCCGGGCCGGCCACCGTGGCGGTCGCGGCGGTCGCGGCGGTCGCCGCGGTCGCCGCCGAAGCCGCTGAGGCCGGGTCGGCCGCGGCCGGCGGGTGGTGGTCTCGGGGGGTGCGGATCTCGGGCTGGTCGCCCATGGCCGTTCCTTCCAGTGCGGGCGCATGGACTCCTGGGGTGGCGGAGTCCACGGCGTCGGTGCCGGGACGGGGGGAGACCTTAGTCCGGCGTTCGCTTTCCGGACAGAAACGCGGCGCATCCGTGACCATCGCCACAGTGGGGCCGGGGCGGGTGTGCCCGCGGCCCGGACGGGTAGGGCGCGCCGTGGCCACCCGGCCCGTCCCGCTCCTGGTCCGGACCTGGTGCGCGACCGCCTCGCGATCCGGGCACGGCCGGGTCCGCGGGAGTCGGTGCGGGCGTGGCCGGGGTGTGCCGAGCCTGCGCACGTTCATGCGGAAGCTTGCATGGTTCACCGATTTTCGGACAGACTTCCTGCGTTTTGTCCCGACCGGCGGAGCTGTACCCCTGCCCGCCGCCCCGGCGCGCGCCGTACCCGGCAGCAGCGCGCACGCGTCAGCACCGCACGCCGCAGCCGTACCCGGCACGCAGCAGCACACGAGGTGGAGAGAAGTGTCAGCTTCGCACTATCGGAGATCCCTGGGCACGGTCGCCCTGACCGCCGTCGGCCTCGGCTCGATCATCGGGTCCGGATGGCTGTTCGGCGCCCAGCGGGCGGCTGTCATCGCAGGTCCGGCCGCGATCTTCGCCTGGGTGATCGGCGCCGTGGTGGCGCTGACGATCGCGCTGGCCTACACCGAGCTCGGCTCGATGTTCCCCGAGGCCGGCGGCATGGTCCGGTTCGGCCAGTACTCGCACGGCTCGCTGACCGGCTACCTCGCCGCCTGGGCCAACTGGATCGCGATCATCTCCGCGATCCCGGGCGAGGCCACCGCCTCCATCCAGTACATGAGCTCCTGGAAGTGGGGCTGGGCGCACTCGCTCTTCGACACCGGCAGCGGCCAGCTCACCTGGCGCGGCGTCGCCGCGGCGACTGTGCTCACGGTCGTCTACTTCGGCCTGAACTGGTTCGCGGTGTCGATGTTCGCCAAGGCCAACACCGCCATCACGGTCTTCAAGCTGCTCATCCCCAGCGTGACCGTGATCGGGCTGCTGCTCACCGCGCACCACACCTCCAACCTGCATTCCGCCGGCGGCTTCGCGCCCGCCGGGACCTCCGCGGTCTTCACCGCCGTCGCCACCTCCGGCATCGTCTGGGCGTTCAACGGCTTCCAGTCCCCGATCAACATGGCCGCCGAGGCACGCGACCCCAAGCGGGCACTGCCGATCGCCGTGCTCGGCTCGATCGGCATCGCGCTGGTCGTCTACCTCGGACTGCAGATGGCCTTCCTGCTCGGCGTCTCTCCGCATGCGCTCGCGCACGGCGGCTGGTCCTCGCTCTCCTTCAGCTCGCCCTTCGCCGACCTCGCCAGCGCGCTGATGCTGAACTGGCTGGCGGTGCTGCTCTACGCGGACGCCTTCGTCTCGCCCTCCGGCACCGGCATGACCTACGCCGCCACCACCTCCCGGATGACCTACGCCGTCACCCGCAACGGCCACCTGCCGCAGCTGTTCGCCAAGGTCGACCCGAAGACCGGCGTGCCGCGCCCGGCGCTGCTGCTCAACCTGGTGGTCGCCTTCATCTTCCTGGCGGTCTTCCGCGGCTGGGGCTCGATCGCCAGCGTGGTCTCGGTGGCGACCGTCATCTCCTACGTCACCGGCCCGGTGGCGGTGGCCGTGCTGCGCCGGATCGCGCCCGACCTGCCGCGCCCGGTGCGCCTCAAGGGCCTGACGCTGCTCGCCCCGGTCGCCTTCGTCTTCGGCACGCTGGTGCTCTACTGGGCCTGCTGGCCGCTGACCGGCAAGGTCATCCTGATCATGGCGGTCGGCCTGCCGGTCTACGCCTACTACGAGTACCGGCACGGCACGGACGTGCTCCGCAACCTCAAGGCCGGTGCCTGGCTGCCCTGCTACCTGGTGTGGATGGCCTTCGTCTCCTACATCGGCGGCACCAGCTTCGGCGGGCGCGGCTGGCTGCCCGGCGGGCTGGACATCGTCGTGGTCGTCCTCTCCGGCCTGGTCTTCTACTACTGGGGCCTGCGCAGCGGCTGGATGAACCCGGCGCTCGCCGAGGCCCGCGAGGCGGCGGGGCAGGCGGCCACCGAGGGCGCCGACGCGCCGGAGGCCGCCGCCGACCTCCGGGCCTGAGCACCCGGCGCGCCGTCCACAGGCGGCGCGCCGGGGGATCCGCGGGGGCGGAGGGCCGCAGTACCCTTCGCCCATGCGGATCTCCGTCTCTTCGGACATGGACGAAGGCGTGGCCCGGCAGCTCGTCGCCGAACTCCGGCGCCGCGGGCACAGCGTGGTCGCGCACGGCACGCTCGACCCGGACGAGCGGGGCGACTGGGCCTTCTGCTCCGAGGCCGCGGCGCGCGATGTCGCCGAGGGCCGCGCCGACCAGGCCGTCGTCTGCTGCTGGACCGGCACCGGCGCCTCCATCGCCGCCAACAAGGTGCCGGGCGTGCGCGCCGCGCTGTGCACCGACGCCTACACGGCGGGCGGTGCCCGGCGCTGGAACGACGCCAACGTGCTCGCGCTCAGCCTGCGGCTCACCTCCGGGCCGCTGCTCGCCGAGATCCTGGACGCCTGGTTCGACGGCACCCCCAGCCAGGAGCCCGACGACCAGGCCAACATCGCCCACCTCACCGCCATCGCCCAGGCACCGACGGCGCCGCCGCCCGCCGAGCCCGCCGCGCGCTGAGCCCGCCCGCTGAGCCCGCCGCGCGCCGATCATGACCGAGGTGCCGAGCCTGTGGCGGCAGCCGCTCGGCGAGGTGCCCGATCACGTCTGCTGCCCGACGCCCTGGGCGGGATGGCCGCCCTCGTCGAGCTGCGCGCGCAGCACCACCGGCTGAGCGCGCTGCCCGCCTCGATCGGCGCACTCGGCAGGCTGCGCGAACTGCTGCTCAGCGGCAACGCCCTCGCCCACTGGTCCTGGCCTGACCGGGTTGTCGGCCGATCCGTCGCGGCTCCTTACCCTGGGCCGATGACGCGGATGAGGATCGTCGTGGGCGCCGCCCTGCTCAGCGGAGGCCGCGTGCTCGCGGCCCGGCGCAGCGCGCCCGCGGACCTGGCCGGCCGGTGGGAGTTCCCCGGGGGCAAGGTCGAGCCGGGGGAGTCCCCGCAGCAGGCGCTGGAGCGGGAGCTGCACGAGGAGCTCGGGGTGCGGGCGCGCAGCGGGCGGCGGCTGCCGGGCCGCAGCCTGGTCCGGGCGGACCTGGAGCTGCAGATCTGGACCGCCGAGCTGCTCGGCGGCGAGCCGAGCCCGCTGCAGGACCACTCCGAGCTGCGCTGGCTCGCGGCGCGGGAGCTGGAGACCGTCGACTGGCTGCCGCAGGACCGGTTCGCCCTGCCGGCCGTCGCCGCCGAGCTCGCGGGCCGGGAGGGCCTCGGGGAAAGTTGACCCGTACGGACTGGTATGCACGATTTCAATCGGGTATGGCAGTAACGCGACGGTGTGGCGACCGCGACGGAGGCGGGTGCGCCGCGGTGCGCCCGGCCTGGTGACGGGGAGTCAGTGTGGAGCAGCAGGAACGCGGCACCGGCAGGTCGAGGGCGTCGTCGCTCGGCGGCGCCGCGGCGCGCGCGCGACTGCGCCGGCACGCCGAGCGCGTTCCCGCGGGCGACGCCGTGATCACCGACCTCCGCTCCCCGCGCGTGCTCGCCGACCTGCTGCGCCGCGCGGCCGCCGCGCGCGCCCCGCGGGCCGCGGCGACTGCCGCCGCGGCGGGTACCGCGGGCGGCGGCGCGACCGAGCCGGTCCGCGCCCTCGCCGCGCGGCGCGGGCGGGTGGCGCTGCCTCGGGGCGCGGAGGGCCCCGGCGGCCGGGCCGCCCTCGCCCCGGCTCCGGCCGACGGGGCGCAGGGCGGGGAGGGACCTGCCCCTGCCCCCGCCCCCGCCGTCGCCCCCGCCGTCGCTCGCCGCCCGCGCGGCGCCTCGGCGATGTCGGCGACGGACCGCCCAGGCCGGGTGACCGACGACGGGACGGACGGGCCCGGCAGCGGTGAGAGCGGGACGGGCACGGGGAGCCGGGACGGCGGTGCGGCCGATCAGGACGGGCCCGGTGCGGGCGCGCGGGCGGCGGGCTCCGGTGGTTCGGGAGGTCCCGTCGCTGCCGAGGCGGTGACGGCGGGTGCGCAGGCGTCGGCACCTCGGCGCCGACCGAGGTCGGGTGAAGGCGCCCGCCCGGAGGGACCCGCGGCCGGCCACGCCGACGCCCCGGCCGCCGGCCGCAATCCCGCCCCCGCCCCGGACCCCGCCCCCGCCTCAGACCCCGCCCCGGATCCTTCCCCGTCCGCTTGGGCCCTCCGGCCCGGTGTGCCCGACGCCGACGGCTCGGCGGCAGAGGCCGCCGGCGGCCGCGCGCGGCCCCGGGGCCGGCACCGCGCGGCCTCGCGCGAGCGCTCCCCCCGCGCGGAACGCCGCGCCGGCGCGGCGCGGCGCGCGCGGCACTCCGGCACCCGGACCCGCGCCGGCCTGTGGAGCAGCGGCTTCCGGACCCGCGCGGTCGGCAGCTGGTGGGGGCGCGGTTCGGGTGCCCGCGAGCGGGCGGTGCGCTACCCCCGGCCCGGCTCCGCCGCGGCGAACCGCGCGCCGGATCCGCGCGGCTCCGCCGCCCCCGGCGCGGCCGGACTCCCCGGGACCGCCGGACCGGCCGGGGCCGCCGTGCCCGACCGCTACCGCGAGTTCACCAGCGCCGAGGACACCGGCGAGACCCTGCTCGACGTCGTGGGGGCGGGCGTGGCCATGCTGGACGCGAGCGGGCGGGTCGTGCTGTGGAGCAGGGAGGCGGAACGGCTGCTCGGCTGGCCGAGTCAGCACCTGATCGGCCGGAACCTGGAGGAGATCGTCGCCGAGTCGGTGGAGTCCGACTACGCCGGGGAGACGCGCGAGCAGGTCCTGCGGGGCCGGATCTGGCGCGGCCGGATCGCCCTGCTGTCCCGTGAGGGGGAGCGGGTCGTCGTGGTCGCCCGGATCTCCTCGCTGGTGAACGGCGACGGCGTGCCCTTCCTGCAGATCTGGTTCGCGGAGGCGTCGGCGGTGCGGGAGCTGGAGGAGGACCTGGCGGTCCGCGACGCGCTGTTCGACCAGTCCCCGCTGGGCATCGCCATCTACGACAGCGACCTGCGCTACGTGCGCGTCAACGAGACCCTCGCGCGGATGAACGGCATCTCCGCCGAGGAGCACGTGGGCCAGACCGTCGGCGAGAACCTGTCCGGCGAGGCCGCCGACGAGGCGTCCGCGATCCAGCGCCAGGTGCTGGCCACCGGCACCCCGGTGATCGACCTGATCGTCGGTCAGAGCGCCGCGGGCGAGCGCGGACCGGGCTTCCGCTCGGTCTCCTACAGCCGGCTGACCGACCGGGCCGGGCGCGTGCTCGGCATCACCGGCACGATCATGGACGTCACGGACCGGTACCGGGCGATCGCGCGGGTCGAGCAGGCGCGCCAGCGGCTGTCGCTGCTCAACGAGGTCGGCTCGCGGATCGGCGACCTGCTGGACAGCAGCCGGATCGCGCGTGAGCTGGCCGCCGTGCTGGTGCCCCGGTTCGCCGACTACGCGGCGGTGCTGCTGCTGGAGCCGGTCGCGCGCGGCGGCGACCTGTCGCGCCACCTGCTGCTGCGGGACGCCCGGCTGGTGGTGACCGGCACGGCGGCGTACCGGGACAGCCCGCGCGCGGACACCCTGCTGCAGACCGGCAAGCTGGTGCCGCCGTCGGAGAACTCGGTGCTGTTCCGGGTTCTCTCGACCGGCCGTCTCGAACACCTCGACTCGCTGGCGAAGCTCACCGAGGGCATGGACGTGGGCAGCACCGAGCCGCGGATGGCGGCCGCGATGGACCTCGGCGTGCACGCCTCGCTGGTCGTCCCGCTGCGGGCGCGCGGCATCGTGCTGGGGCTGATCGTCCTCGGCCGGGCGGGGCGGCGCGAGTCCTTCGACCCGGACGAGACCGCGTTCGCGACCGAGGTCGCGGACCGGGCGGGCGCCTCGCTGGAGAACGCCCGGCTGTACGCGCGGGAGCGGACGGCCGCGCTGATGCTGCAGCGCTCGCTGCTGCCGCAGCGGGTCGCGCCGCAGCCCGGTGTGGAGGTCGCCTACCGGTACGTGCCGGCCAGCAGCGGCGCGGAGGTCGGCGGCGACTGGTTCGACGTGATCCAACTGCCCGGCGGGCGCACGGCGCTGGTCGTCGGCGACGTCATGGGCCACAGCCTGCGCGCCGCCGCGACGATGGGTCGGCTCCGCACGGCGGTACGCACGCTGGCCGGCCTCGACCTGCCGCCGGCGCGGGTGCTCCAGCAACTCCAGGACCTCGCCGACGACCTGGCCGCCGGCCCGGAGGCCGGGCACATCGCGACGGTCGTGTACGCGGTGTACGACCCGGCGGAGCGGACGCTGTGCACGGCGCGGGCCGGTCACCCGCCGCCGATGCTGGTGGAACCCGGCGGGCGGGCGCGGGTGCTCGACCTGCCGGCGGGCGCGCCGATCGGGGTGGGCGGCGTGCCGTTCGAGTCCGCGGAGCGGGAAGTGCCGCCGGGCACGCTGCTGGTGCTGTACACCGACGGGCTGGTGGAGTCGCGCGACGCCGACATCGACGTCGGCATCGGGCGGCTCGGGCGCGTGGTGGAACGGCAGTACGCCTCGCTGGAGGCGGCCTGCGAGACGGTGATCGGCACCCTGGAACAGGGCCAGGAACCCGACGACGTCGCCCTCCTGCTGGCCCGCCTCGACGTCGTCACCGCCCCACGCGACACCTCCCCGCAGCGGCCGTCGACCCGCGCGACGGCGGCGGAGGCGGCGGCGCCGACGGAGGCGGAGGCGGCGGCGCCGACGGAGGCGGAGGCCGCGCCCGCGACGCCTCCCGGCCCCGCCGCCGCGCCTGCGCCCGCCTCTGCGCCCGCCGCGCAGCCGGCACCCGCCGGGCCCGCCGCCGCACCCGCCGCGCCCGCCGCCGCACCCGCCGGGCCCGCCGCCGCACCCTCCGGGGCCGCCGGGTCGCGGGCGCCTGAGGCACCCGCGGCCCCTCCGGCGCAGGCCGAGCCGAGCGGGCGTGCTGCCGCGCCTGATGAGCGCCGGGAGTCTGCCGCGCCCGTCGCTGAGCCTTCGGGGCAGGCCGGGCCCTCGGCTGGGCGGGCGGAGGCACCCGCGTCAGCCGGGCCGGCCGCTCCTGGCGCGCCCGCTGAATCCGCCGGGGACGCCGGGCGCGCGGCCACTCCAGCGGCGGCCGGCTCGGCCGCGCCCGCTGCGACCTCCGGGCCGACGGATTCCCGGACCGTGGCCGGGCCCGCCGATCGTGCGAGGCCTGCTGGACCTGCCGGGACTGCCGCGCCGGCCGGGTCCGTGGAGCCGGGGGCGGCGGACGCCGCCGGGACTGCCGCGCCCACCGGGTCCGCCAGTCCGCCGGCGCCTCCGGCGCCGCCCGCTGAGGGCGCGCCGCTCGGACCCGACGGAGGACGAGCCGCGCCCGCCGGGCCGCCGGGGCCTGACGCGGTCTCCGCTGCAGACGGGCCCGCCGCCCGGACCTCCGCGCCCGCTGAACCTTCGGCGCCGAAGTCGCCCGACGCGCCGTCCGCCTCCGGTGGGCCCGCTGGTGGGCGCACCGTACCCGCCGTGCCTGCCGCTCCCACCGAGCCGTGCGGTCCGCCGGCGCCGCCGTCGGAGGCCGGGCCGGGCGACCAGCCCGAGGCCGCAGCCTCCTCCAGCTGCCCCGCGCCCGCGTCACCCGCGCCCGCTTCCGCAGACGCCGACACCGACACGCCCGGTGGAGCGGTCGCCGCGGACGGACCGCCGACGCGCGGAGCCGCCGTGCGGGCGACCGCGCGGTGGGAGCTCGCCGCGGAACCGAGCGCGGTCGGCCGCGCCCGCCGGCTCCTGCGGGAGGTCCTCGCCGAGTGGGGTTTGCAGGACCTCAGCGCCGACGCGCAGCTCCTGGTCAGCGAGCTGGTGACGAACGCCGTCCGCTACGCCAGCGCCCCGATCTGGCTGGAGGTGAACCACACCGCCGACCATCTGCTCGTGGAGGTCGCCGACCCGATCCCCCAGCACCCCCAGGAGCGTGACGCGCGGCATACCGACGAGGGCGGGCGCGGCCTCCACCTGGTGCGGCGGATGGCCGACCGCTGGGGTACCCGCCCGGTCGGCCGCGGCAAAGCGGTGTGGTTCGAACTGACCCTCCCCGGCGGCGACTCCCGGGAGTAGGGTGACCGCCCACGGGGCAGAGCTGGTGTCGAGTGGCGGAGAAGAAGGGCAGATCAGGATGGGGCGACGGAGGTTTGGCGAAGCCTTCTCCCCGATGTGACCGCGGCCACTCGGGCAAGCCCCCGGGCGTCCCCGGAATGATGAATACTCGGGGGAGCGGGGATGAGCGGGGACTGGGGCTCCGGTTGACCGGGACCCACCGGAGGCCGAGGCGGAAGGGTCGGTTCAGGTGAGTGAGACGCCGGCGCGCGGGGCGGACTTCTCCCGAGTGGAGGTTGCCGAGTCTGCTGCCGTGCCGCCATCACCCCGGACCCCGGGGGACGGCGAGCGCCCGCAGGCCGCGACGCCGGCCCACCGCGCGGAGGCGCCGGATCACCGCGCGGCAGTGCCCGACCAGAGCGCGGAGGTTCCCGAACAGCCCGCCGCCGCCCCGGAGTTGAGCGCTCCCGAGCCGAACGCGCCGACCCTGAGCGCTGCCGAGCCGGGCGCATCCGCCCCCGGCGACGCCGAGCCGGGCGCATCCGCCCCCAGCGACGCCGAGCCCGGCGCCGCCGCCCCGAGCGCTCCCGAGCCGAGCGCGTCGGCGCCGGACGCTTCAGCGCCGCGCGCCGCCGCGCCCGCCGCAGCGCCCCGGCCGAGCGCGGCCGAGCCGAGCGCGGTCCCGAGCACTCCCGCGCCGAGCTCGGCCGCCCCGGGCGCCGCCGAGCCGAGTGCCTCGGCGCCGCACCCCGCCGCGCCCGCGCTGGGCGAGAGCCCCGAAGCCCCGCGTCCGCCCGCCGCCGCACCCCGGCCGCGCGCGCCGCAGGCGCAGGTGGAGGAGTGGGGCCGCCGTGAGGCCGGCTCCATCTACGACTTCATACGCGCCGCCGTCTTCGCGATCGGTCCCGACGGCCTGATCTCCCAGTGCAGTGACCGCGCCGCCGAGATCTTCGGCGTGCCCGTCGACGAGGCGATCGGCCTGGACCCGATCACCGTCTTCGCCCCGCGCGAGCTGTGGCAGGCCGGCCGCCGCCGGATCCAGCAGGTGCTGGACGGCCAGGAGTGGGTCGGCACCACCCCCTACCGGGACCGCGAGGGCCGCGAGGGCGTCGCCGAGATCTACCTGATGCCGGCCCGCGGCGCGGACGGCAGCCCCGGCGCGCTCTGCATGGCCACGGACCTGCGCGCGCTGCGCCGCGTGGAGACCGATCTCGCCGCCTCGGAGGCGGTGTTCGGCCAGGCGCCGACCGGATTCGTGCTGTTCGACCTGGACTTGAAGCTCCAGCGGGTCAACTCGGCCTTCGCCGCCGCCTTCGGGGCCTCCGCCGCCGACCTGCACGGGCTGACCGTCCCGGACCTGCTGCCGGAGCACGAGGCCGAGCGGGTGCGGCAGGCGCTGAACAGCGTCCTGGAGACCGGCGAGCCGGTCGTCGACCTGGTGTTCACCAGCGACGTCCCCGCCCGCCCGGGCCACCGCCGCTGGTCGGTCGCGCTCTACCGGCTGCTGAGCGCCAGCAACCGGCCGATGGGCGTGGCCGGTCACGTCGTCGACACCACCGGCCTGCAGCGGGTGGAGCGCGAGGCGGCCAGCGCCCGCCGCTCGCTCGCCCTGCTCAACGAGGCCGGCGCGCACATCGGTTCCACGCTGGACCTGGAGACCACCGCCCGCGAGCTGCTCGACGTCACCGTCCCGCACTTCTGCGACGTCGCCGTGGTCGACCTCTACACGGCGGTGCTCTCGGTCGGCAGCGCGCCGATCGGCGAGGGCGGCCCGGCCGTCCCCGCGGACGGCTCGGGGGCGCTGCGCCGGGTCGCCGTGGCCAGCAGCACCGGTGACGGATCGGCACAGGTCGGCGGCACCTTCTGCTACCCGGCGGACTCGCCCTACGCCAAGGCGCTGCGCACCGGGCATTCGCTGAGCCTGCGCGGCGACGCCGGCTCGGTCCCGGACCCGATGATCCAGAGCACGGTCGTGGTCCCGATGGTGGCCCGCGGCACGGTGCTGGGCCTGGTGACGCTGTCCCGCGCGAAGGGCAGCGAGCCCTTCGACGTGCGGGACGTCGCGGTGGCCGAGGAGCTGGTCTCGCGCGCCGCGGTGTGCATCGACAACGCCCGGCTGTACCGGCGCGAGCACGAGCGCGCGCTGATCCTGCAGCGCTCCCTGCTGCCCCCGGGCAACCCGGCCGCGTCCGGGCTGGACATCGCCTGCCGCTACCGGCCCGGCTCGCGCGGCACGGAGGTCGGCGGCGACTGGTTCGACGTCATCCCGCTGCCCGGCAACCGCACCGCGCTGGTGATCGGCGACGTGATGGGCCGCGGCCTGCACGCGGCCGTCGCGATGGGCCAACTCCGCACGGCGGTGCGGACGCTGGCGATGCTGGACGTGGACCCGGCGGAGGTGCTCGGCCAGCTCGACGAGATCGCCCGCGGTCTCGGCGACGGCGACGAGCCGGTCTCCACCGGCGACGGCGGCCCCAAGCCCGCCGAGACCGGCGAGGACCGCACCGAGCTCTACCTCGCCACCTGCATCTACGCGGTCTACGACGCGATCACCCGGCGCTGCACCTTCGCCAACGCCGGGCACCTGCCGCCGGTGCTGGTCCAGCAGGGCGAACTGCCGCTGATGCTGGACGTCCCGCCGGGCGTGCCGCTGGGCGTCGGCGGCGAGCCGTTCGAGGAGGTCACCGTCGAGCTGCCGGACGGCGCGCTGCTCGGCCTCTACACCGACGGCCTGGTGGAATCCCGCACCCACCAGCTGGAGGAGGGCCTGGAGGCGTTCCGCGAGGCGCTCACCGGTCCGGCGCGCCAGCTGGAGGACGTCTGCGACCACGTGCTCTCCACGCTCGGCCCGCACCACGGCGAGGACGACGTGGCGCTGCTGATGGCCCGGGTCCAGGCGCTGCCGGAGGGCTCGGTCGGCGACTGGACGCTGCCCTCGGAGCCCACCTCGGTGGCCCGCGCCCGCGAGCTGGCCTGCGGCTGGCTGGTCGAGCAGGGGCTCGAAGAGCCGGTGGACACGGTGGAGCTGCTGGTCAGCGAGCTGGCCACGAACGCGCTGCGGCACGGCTCCGGCGACATCCGGCTGCGCATGCTGCGTGACCGGACGCTGATGTGCGAGGTCTGGGACCAGGGCTACGCGCAGCCGCGCCGCCGCCGCGCGCAGGCCACCGACGAAGGCGGCCGCGGCCTCCAGCTCGTCTCCCTCCTCGCCGAACGCTGGGGCTCCCGCCGAACCCCCTCCGGCAAAATCGTCTGGTTCGAACTCCCGCTACCGACCGAGAAGTAGCCCCGCGCCCATACCCCGCGCCCCACCCCGGGGAGGCGCTGCGTGCCTCCGCCCACCGGGCATCAGCGGCTGCGGTCACGCGACTGCGGGCCCCACATGGCCGGTCGCGCGGGCGCGACCAGCCTGCCGCCCCGGAAGGCAGGCGCGGAGCGCCGCTCTTCAGGGGCGCGGGGCTGTGACATGTGCGGCTCCGCCGCGCGGGCGCGACCAGCCAGGCACCTCCCGCACCCGCGCGACCACAGCCGCTGATACCCCGTAGGCGCAGCCACGCAGCACCTCCCCCAGGGTGGGGCGCGGGGCGTGGGCGCGACCCCCGCAGCATCCCGCACCCGCACCCGCACGCTCGCAGTCCGCCGACCCCCGCCAGGCGCAAAAGAGGGGCGCGGGGAACTGCGCAATCCCCACCCCCCGCCCCAACCCGCAGGCGTTACGCCGAACGCGTGGCGCTGAGATCCCCACCCCTCGTGTCGTCCAAGGCACGCGCAGATCGTGCCGTTCAGTGGAAGCCAGCTCACCCGATTATCCGTCAAATCCGATTTCCCGACGGGGAGCATCGAGGAGGATCAGTGTCCGACCGCCGACGGCTGCCGCGCCCCGCGACGCGGAGCACGCGCGTCCCGCGCCCCCCGCGCAGTCCCCGCGCCCGCCGCCCCGCGACGCGGCGCGCGCTGGCCGCCGCGCAGGCGCTGCTGCTGGGGACGGCCCTCACCGCCCTCACCGCAGCCTGCTCGAGCGGACACACGCAGGCGCCCACCGCCTCCGACGTGACCTCCGCGCACCACGCGCACCTGCGCGCCGGCGGCACCCTGCGCTGGGCGGTGGACGACGTCCCGGCGACCTTCAACACCTTCCAGCCGGACGCCGACGACGCCACCACCACCGTCGCCGAGGCCGTGCTCCCACACCTCTTCACCCTGGACGCGCACGGCAAGGCGAGCCCGGACCCCGACTACCTCGCCTCCGCGAAGGTCGTCTCGACCTCCCCGCAGACCGTCGAGTACCGCCTGAACCCGAAGGCGGTGTGGAGCGACGGCAAGCCGCTGTCGGCCGCCGACTTCACCGCCCAGTGGCACGCCCTGCGCGGCACCGACCAGTCCTACTGGGCGGCCGGCACCGACGGCTACGACGACATCTCCTCCATCGCGCCGGGCTCCGACCCCCACACCGTCCGCGTGGTCTTCGCCAAGCCCTACGCCGCCTGGCAGCGCCTCTTCAGCCCGCTCTACCCGGCCGCCGCGATGAACTCGCCGCACGCCTTCAGCGACGGCTCCCGCGGCAGGCTCGCCGCCACCGCCGGCCCCTTCACCCTCGCCTCGGTCGACCGCAAGGCCGGGCAGATCCGGCTCGCGCGCAATCCCCGCTGGTGGGGGCAGCGCCCGGCGCTGGACGCGCTGGACCTGGAGGCCGTCCCCGCCGCGAAGCGGCTGGCCGCGGTCAAGGCGGGCCGGCTCGACGTCGCCGACCTCAGCCAGGCGATCGAGGACGACGGCACCCCCGTCAGCGAGGCCGCCCACCTTCCCGGATTCACCCTGCACCGCGCCGCCGCGCCCGCCTACGAGCAGCTCACCCTCAACGGCGGCAGCGGAGCCCTCGCCGACCCGGGGCTGCGCCGCGCGGTCGCCACCGCCATCGACCGCGGCGCGATCGCCTCCGCGGCGCTCGGCCCGCTCGGGCTGTCCACCGCACCGCTCGGCAACCACCTGGTGATGGCCGACCAGCAGGGCTACGCGGACGACAGCTCGGCCCTCGGCGGCGGCCTGCCGCAGGCGCAGAAGATGCTGGAGGCCGCCGGCTGGTCGGCCGGCGCGGACGCCGCCCAGCAGCAAGCGGCCAAGGGCGACGCCGCGCAGTCAGGCGCGCACACGAAGACCGCCGCGGACGCCGGGACCGCCGCGAAGGGCCAGGCCGGCGCCAAGGCCGGCGCGAGCGGCGCCTCCGCCCAGTCCGCCGCGCTCACCGCCGCCGGGCTCCCGGTGCGGGTGAAGGCCGGCAAGCCGCTCGCGCTGAACCTGATCGTCCCGGCCGGCTCGGCGGGCGACCGGAAGATCGCCGACCTGGTCGCCCACCAGCTCGGCGAGGCCGGCATCGCCACCGCCGTCAAGCCGGTGGACAGCGGGAAGTTCTTCAGCGACAGCCTCGCCGCCGGCGACTTCGACCTGGCGCTGTTCTCCTGGTCCGCCGACCCCTACCCGGTCGCCGACGAGGTCCCCCTCTACGCCAAGCCCACCGAGAGCGCGGACGGCACCCTCGACCGCGGCCAGAACGCGGCGGCGGTCGGCACCGACCAGATCGACCAGCTCCTCGACCAGGCCGAGCACACCCTGGACGCCAAGCAGGCCGCCGAGCTCACCCGGCGCGCGGACTCCCGCATCTGGGCGCTGGCCCCCAACGTCCCGCTCTACCAGCGAGCCCAGCTGGTCGCGGTGCGCGACGGGGTCGCCGGGGCGGGCGCCTACGGCTTCGCCACCCCGGACTTCGCCGCCCTCGGGTTCACCCGCTGAACCGTCCGCCCCGCCACCCGCTGAACCCCCGTCCGGGTGCCGCCCGCACGGCCGCCCCGCCAGCGCGGCCGAACGGGAGGCACCCGGTCCCCGTACGATAGGAAGCGCCGCGGCAGGCTGACGCCCGGCAGTCCACCGACCGGGAGACACTGCTCCGCATGCCCACGCGCTCTGACATCCGTAACGTCGCCATCGTCGCCCACGTCGACCACGGCAAGACCACCCTGGTCGACGCCATGCTCAAGCAGGCCGGCGCCTTCGCCGCCCATCAGCACGTGGACGACCGCGTGATGGACTCCAACGACCTGGAGCGCGAGAAGGGCATCACGATTCTCGCGAAGAACACCGCAGTCAAGTACCACCCCAAGGACGGCGGGGACCCGGTCACCATCAACATCATCGACACCCCCGGCCACGCCGACTTCGGCGGCGAGGTGGAGCGCGGCCTGTCGATGGTGGACGGCGTGGTGCTGCTGGTCGACGCGAGCGAGGGCCCCCTCCCGCAGACCCGCTTCGTGCTGCGCAAGGCGCTCGCCGCGCGGCTCCCGGTGATCCTCTGCATCAACAAGACCGACCGACCGGACTCCCGGATCGACGAGGTCGTCAACGAGACCTACGACCTCTTCCTCGACCTGGACGCGGACGAGGAGCAGATCGAGTTCCCGATCGTCTACGCCTGCGCCCGCGACGGCATCGCCTCGCTGACCAAGCCGGAGAACGGCACGGTCCCGGCGGACAGCGACAGCCTGGAGCCGTTCTTCTCCACCCTGCTCTCCGCGATCCCGGCCCCCACCTTCGACGAGGGCGCGCCGCTGCAGGCCCACGTCACCAACCTCGACGCGGACAACTTCCTCGGGCGCATCGCCCTGCTCCGCATCGAGCAGGGCCACCTGAAGAAGGGCCAGAACGTCGCCTGGATCAAGCGCGACGGCTCGATCCAGAACGTCAGGATCAGCGAGCTGCTGATGACCGAGGCGCTCACCCGCAAGCCGGCCGAGTCGGCGGGCCCGGGCGACATCTGCGCCGTCGCCGGCATCCCGGACATCATGATCGGCGAGACCCTGGCCGACCCGGAGAACCCGGTCGCGCTGCCGCTGATCACGGTGGACGAGCCGGCCATCTCGATGACCATCGGCACCAACACCTCGCCGCTGGTCGGCAAGGGCGGCAAGGGCCACAAGGTCACCGCGCGCCTGGTCAAGGACCGCCTGGAGCGCGAGCTCGTCGGCAACGTCTCGCTGCGCGTGCTGCCCACCGAGCGCCCCGACGCGTGGGAGGTGCAGGGCCGCGGCGAGCTGGCGCTGGCCATCCTGGTCGAGACCATGCGCCGGGAGGGCTTCGAGCTCACCGTCGGCAAGCCCGAGGTCGTCACCAAGGAGATCAACGGCAAGATCCACGAGCCGATCGAGCGGATGACCATCGACGCCCCCGAGGAGCACCTCGGCGCGATCACCCAGCTGATGGCCACCCGCAAGGGCCGCATGGAGACCATGACCAACCACGGCTCCGGCTGGGTCCGGATGGAGTGGATCGTGCCCTCCCGCGGCCTGATCGGGTTCCGCACCGAGTTCCTCACCCAGACCCGTGGCACGGGCATCGCGCACTCGATCTTCGAGGGCCACGAGCCGTGGTTCGGCGAGCTGCGCACCCGCAACTCGGGCTCGCTGGTCGCCGACCGCGCCGGCGCGGTCACCGCCTTCGCGATGACCAACCTCCAGGAGCGCGGCGTGCTCTTCGTCGACCCGGGCACCGAGGTGTACGAGGGCATGATCGTCGGCGAGAACTCCCGCGCCGACGACATGGACGTGAACATCACCAAGGAGAAGAAGCTCACCAACATGCGGTCCTCGACGGCGGACGTGACCGAGTCCATCGTCCCGCCGCGCAAGCTCTCGCTGGAGCAGTCGCTGGAGTTCTGCCGCGAGGACGAGTGCGTCGAGGTCACGCCGGAGACCGTCCGCATCCGCAAGGTCGTCCTCGACGCCTCCGAGCGAGCCCGCACCCGCGGCCGCGCCGCCAAGGCGTAACTTCCTGGGGCTCTGCGCCCATGGGCTTCGGGCCCCCGCCCTCGCGGCGGGGGCCTTTTGCTGCCCGCGCCGAGGAGGCGGGGGCGCGAGCGGGGGGTGGCGCACGCCAGGAGAATGCCTGGTCAACTACTGGAGGTAGTGACATGAATCCGAATCGACCCCGGCGGTGCTACCAACACCCCGGGGTCCGGCACCAGGAGCAAGACCTCCAGATGCGCATTCGCCTTACCTCGCATGCCTCCGAATTCTCGGAACCTCCGACCGAGCTGCTGCAGGACCGCGAGCTCTCCTACACCGCTCGCGGCCTCCTCGCGGACCTGCTGAGCAGGCCCGACGGCTGGCAGGACAACTGCCACCCTCGCCGACTCCAGCCCGCAGGGGCGCGCCACCGTGTCGAAGGCGCTGCGCGAACTCACCGAGCGCGGCCTCTACCGAGTCGCGACGACCCGCCGGCCCGACGGCACCCTCCTCACCGAGGCCCACGTCTATGCCGCCCCGCACCTCCCCGGCGCCGAGGCCGACCCGGCCGCCGTCCAGCCCCCGGAGCCCGCCGCACCGAAGCCCCCCGCACCGGAGCCCAAGAATCCGGGCACCGGGAAGCCGGGCGGCATCTTCAAGAAGTGGAAGGGAGGGAGGAACAAAAACCCCCTCCCCACCCGCCCCATCACCGGAACCCCTGACGACCGGTCATCGGCGCCGCCGCCCCCACCGCCCTCCGCGGCACTCCGCGAAGCCGCAGCCACCCTGCACCGCGCCATCGCCCCGGACCGGCGCCTGCGCCTCGGCGCCGCCGAAGGCTTCGCCCTCGCGCCTCTCGTCGCCGAGTGGCTGGCCCGCGGCTACGGCGAACGCGACCTCGCCGCCGCCCTGCTCCTCGGCCTGCCCGACTACGTCTACGGCGATTTCCTCGGCGATCTCGAGAATGCTGCGCATCAAAATTCCGTTACATCAAGGCCCAGCAGGCGCATGAGTTCTTCGGACTCTCTCTCCGTCAAGGCTACGTTCATGTTGCCGTACCCGGTGCGCAGCATGAGGACGATGAAGTCTTGATTGATGCTCCACGACTCTTTGAAAGTCGGGGAACGCTATCCTTCAAGAATGACACCCCCGGCACAGAACGTCAGTGAGCGATCGGAATTCCGGGCGCGCCAGGTCACGATCGGGCCCTCGTCAGTCATGGTCCCGGCCTCCCATCGGCTCCTACCGGGAGCGGCTACTCGAATCACACAGGGCGCCGAGAGGCGACCGCCTTTGTCAAGCTTCTTCCTCCGTGATCGCCCCTTCAGTCTCTCAATTGCGCCGGCCAGGCAATTCCCGAGAAAACCCAAAATAAGATCATCCAGCATGGCGACCGATCCGGGATGTGTCGGCGAGTGCGGTCAGTTCTGCTTGCTGGCCGGCCGTCAGCTCGATGTCGGGGGAGCGCGCGGGCAGGCCGGGGATCTCGGCGTGGCGATCGCAGCGTTCGAGGAAGTCGGCGTACCGCACGAGTGCCGCTTCGTCGCCGTGTTCGAGGGCGCTGAGGTACCAGCGTTCGGCGCGGTCGTCCTCCTCGTCCAGGTCGTCGTAGAGGAGCGCGAGGTTGAGGTGCGCGTTGACTTCCCCGTCTTCGAGGGCGGCGGCCTCGTAGTGGGTGGTGGCTTCCTGGAATCGGCCGGTGTTGGCGAGGAGCAGCGCGTAGGCGAAGCGGGCCCCTTCCTGCTCTTCGTCCAGGGCCGCGCGCAGGTGTTCTTCCGCCTCGGGGTACTCGCCGGTCAGGAGGAGGGCGTGGCCGAGCGGGGCCAGGGCTGTCCGTCGGCCGGAGGCCAGCGCGCGCCGCAGCAGGGGGACGGCCTCGGCCGGCCGGTCGGCCTCCAGCAGGATGCACCCGAGGTTGCGCGACGCGAGCACGTCTCCGCTGTCCACCGCACGCCGCAGGTAGAGGATGGCCTCGTCGGCGCGGTCCTCGTCCTCGCTGAGGAAGAGGCCGTAGTCGTTGGGCGCGTGCGGATCACCCAGGGCGAGCGCCCGCTGGTAGTAGTGCTCCGCGCCCGGCCGTTCGCCGAGCTCTTCGGCCAACACGGCGGCAAGCCACAACTGAACAGGCCGGCCTTGCGCGATGGCCGCCTTCAACGCGGCGGCGGCTTCTTCCCAGCGTTCGAGCAGGGTCAGCAGGTCGGCCAGCGCCTCGTAACCGTGCACTTCCCCGGCGGCGGCGAACGTCTGAAGGAGCCGCACGGCCGCGCCCTCGTCCCCCCACGCCTCGGCGGCGTCCAAAAGCGCCTGGGCGATCCCATTCCCCCGGCCGTCCCATGACCGCACACAGAAGGCCACGGCCTCCGCGTACTGTCCCGCCTCGACGAGGACGCGTACCCGCGTGAGGTTCGAGTCGTTCGTCATCGGGGTTCTCTCAGAATCATCGGTTCCGCCCATGCGTCCAGCGCCAATAGTTCGACAGGCCTATCCCTGCCGCCATTGCGAAGGCAGCCAAAATCACCAGCGGCACCGAGAAGAGCAGCACGGAAACCCAAAGGAACACCGATGCCACTGGAGCCAGCCAGCGGAACCATGGCTCTCCCGGGTGTCGTATCGCATCACACAGGAGATAGGCGAGGACGGGGATGATGAGTAGAAATGCCGCATGCGGAACCCTGTGATGCGGCGCTTCTGCCGCAATCTCAATATGCGCCACTGTGGCTCCTCTACGACGACCCTCGCCTCTGGGAAATGACCGGCCTTCTGATATGGAAAACAATGAAGGAAAGCAGCAGGAGTCCGGAAAATATCGCGAGGGCGGGCCAGTACCACGGAGTGCCACCTTGGAAGGCAGCCTCGCTACCTCCACCGAACAGCATGAATCCGCCGTACCACGGAAGGAACAGGGATCCCGAGGGCGGCATCCAGTCCCGAAACGTCAGGCGATGCCTCGGCTTTCTGGACCATTCTCGAAGAGGATTCACTTTCCGCGCCTCCGGCGTCGGATCTCTGTGGCCCGCCCGCCCTGAGCTGTCGCGCGTGCCGGACCGCCGCGCCGCTGCCGGCGGCGCTCGCCGGCTGAGCGGCGCGGTCGCGGGCGAGGGGAGTGTGTCCCGGGAAAGCGGGCAGGGCGGGGCTGAGCGTCTGGGTCGGCCCTCCGGCGCTCGGTGGGCCGCTCGGGGTGCTCAACTTCGGACTCTGAAATTCATGATCACGGCTTGCCTGTGAAGTTGCTGTGGAGGTCGCGATCCTTACAGGCGGGCAGCCTGCATGCAAGCTGCTGACCTGCCGTTACGTGGAAAGTCGATCTAGATTTGGTTGACCAGATGTCCGATTTGCGGGGTGCGAAAGCCGCAAATGCTCCATCGGAGAATAGCGGAGGCGTCGCGCAGGTTCTTACGCGGCTCTTACCGTAGGAGGGCTTGCGAGTTCGAGGGTGAGTGCCAGCGAGCTGACGCGGCGTCGGGTGGGGCGAGAAGTCGCCGTCTCGCTGGGCGGCGCGGGGCGCACGCGTGGTTGACGCCCCGTCAACCGCGCGAAGCAGACTCGCGCCCGTTTGGCGTGCATGGCGCGCCAAACGGACAAAACGGGCGATAGAGTCCGTCGGAGTAGCGCTCGTCGCACGTCCACAAGGAGGCGCTCCATGCGTGGAGCTCGGCGTTCATCCCGGCGGACCGGTATCTCCGGGCTGGGTCGTACCGTCACCGTCGTCGCCGGGACCGCGGCGCTCGCCCTCGCCGCCACCGCCTGCAGCGGGGGCGGCGGAGGTGGCGGGTCGAACAGCGGCAACGGCGTGGTGACCGCCTGGTGGGGGGACCCGCAGAACCCGCTGATCCCGACCGACACCAACGAGGTGAACGGCGGCGCGGTGCTCGACATGATCTTCACCGGCCTCAAGGTCTATGACCCCAAGACCGCGCAGCCGGTCAACGCGATGGCGGAGTCCATCACCACGCAGGACCAGCAGCACTTCACCATCAAGATCAAGCCGAACTGGAAGTTCAGCGACGGCACCCCGGTGACCGCCCACTCCTTCGTGGACGCCTGGAACTGGGGGAGCTTCGCCGGCAACAAGCAGAACAACACGGACCCCTTCTTCACCCCGATCCAGGGCTACACCGACGTCCACCCGGAGAGCGGCGCCCCGAAGGCGCGGACCATGTCCGGGCTGCACGTGGTCGACGACCACACCTTCACCGTCGCGCTCACCCACAAGTTCTCGACCTGGCCGGACACCCTCGGCTACTCGGCGTTCGCGCCGCTGCCGAAGGCGTTCTTCGCCAACCCCAACAAGTGGGAGCAGAAGCCGATCGGCAACGGCCCCTACGTCATCGACTCCTGGACCAAGGGCCAGCAGATGAAGCTGTCGCCCAACCCGGACTACATCGGGGACCAGAAGCCGAAGAACAAGGGCATCCTGCTCAAGGTCTACACCGACGCCAACGCCTCCTACGCCGACCTGCAGTCCGGCAACCTGGACGTCGACAACAACCTGCCGAGCAGCGCGCTGGCCACCGCCAAGAACGACCTGCACGGCCGCTTCATCAACGCCCCGGCCGGCATCCTGCAGACCATCGGCTTCCCGCTGTACGACAAGGCGTGGAACACGCCCGCCGCGGCGAAGGTCCGCGAGGGCATCGGGATGGCCATCGACCGGGCCACCATCACCAACAAGATCTTCCACAACACCCGCGTCCCGGCCAGCGACTGGACCGCGCCGATCCTCGGCGCCCAGGGCGGGTACAAGCCCGGTCTGTGCGGCGGCGCCTGCACCTACAACCCGACCGAGGCGAAGAAGCTCATCGACGGCAACGGCGGCATCCCCGGCGGCCAGCTGACCATCGCCTACAACGCGGACGCCGACCACAAGGTGTGGGTGGACGCGGTCTGCAACTCCATCAACAACGTGCTCGGCAACAGCCACGCCTGTGTGGGCAAGCCGGTGGGCACCTTCGCGGACTTCCGCAACCAGATCGTCGCCAAGTCCATGACCGGCGCCTTCCGCTCCGGCTGGCAGATGGACTACCCGCTGATCCAGGACTTCATCCAGCCGATCTACGAGACCGGCGCCGCCTCCAACGACTACAGCTACTCCAGCCACCAGGTGGACTCGCTGATCAACCAGGCGAACGCCGCGCCCAGCCGGGCCGAGACGGTGACGAAGTACCAGCAGGCGGAGTCGCAGATCGACAAGGACCTGCCGACGATCCCGCTGTGGTACCAGAACGGCCTCGCCGGCTACTCCGCCAACGTCAGCAACGTGCTGCTCGACCCGTTCAGCGTGCCCGTGTACTGGGAGATCGAGAAGCACTAGCCGCCGAACGGCGCGGGGCGGCGGCCGGAGCTCCTGAGTCGGAGCCGGTTCCGGCCGCCGCCGGGCCCGTTCCCGATCGGTAGTGGGAGGCAGCATGGGGCGCTACGTCATCAGACGCCTGCTCCAGATGATCCCGGTCTTCATCGGGACCACTCTTCTGATCTTCATCATGGTGCACGCGCTGGGCGACCCGGTGAACGCGCTCTTCGGCGACCGCGCGCCCGACCCCGCCACCGCCGCCGCACTGCGCCAGCAGTACCACCTCAACGACCCGCTGTGGCGGCAGTACCTGCTCTACATGGGCGGCATCTTCACCGGAGACTTCGGCACCGCCTTCAACGGCGAGCCGGTCACCTCGCTGATGGGCACGGCGTTCCCCAACACCATCAAGCTCACCGCGGTCGCGTTCGTGCTGGAGATGGTGGTCGGGATCCTGCTCGGCGTGGTCAGCGGACTGCGCCGCGGGCGGTCGGTGGACACCCTGGTCCTGGTGCTGACCCTGCTGGTCATCTCCATCCCGACCTTCGTCACCGGCTACGTGCTGCAGTACCTGCTCGGCGTGCGATGGGGGGTCTTCGACGCCACCGCGGGCAACCCGCCGCAGTTCCAGCAGCTCATCATGCCCGGCATCGTGCTGGCCTCGGTGTCGCTGGCCTATGTCGCCCGGCTGACCCGGACGACCATCGCGGAGAACTCCCGCGCCGACTACGTGCGCACCGCCATCGCCAAGGGGCTGCCGGGCCGCCGGGTCACCGTCAACCACCTGCTGCGCAACTCGCTGATCCCGGTGGTGACCTTCCTCGGCACCGACCTCGGCGCGCTGATGGGAGGCGCGCTGGTGACCGAGCGCATCTTCAACATCCAGGGCGTCGGCTACCAGCTCTACCAGGGCATCGCCCGGCAGAACAGCCCGACCGTGGTCGGCTTCGTGACCGTCCTGGTCGTCATCTTCCTGGTGGCCAACCTGATCGTCGACCTGCTCTACGCGGTCCTGGACCCGAGGATCCGTTATGCCTGACAGCACCGGCCCCGGCGGCCCCGGCGGCCGCGAGCCCGGAGGGCACCAGGCCCCCGGGCCCTTCGAGAGCGACAACCAGAACCTCGCGTCGATCGACGCCGGCTCGCTGGTCGGCAGCGAGGACCTGCACGGCGAGTCCGCGCCGGTCCCGGCCGCCGACCTGGAGGCGCGCGAGAAACCGCGCAGCCTGTGGCAGGACGCCTGGCGCGACCTGCGGCGCAACCCGATCTTCATCGTCTCCGGGCTGCTGATCCTCTTCCTGCTGGTGATGGCGATCTGGCCGGGGCTGTTCACCTCGACCAGTCCGCTCGCCTGCGACCTGGGCAAGTCGCAGCTGGGGGCCACCTCCGGGCACCCCTTCGGCTTCGACACCCAGGGCTGCGACGTCTACGCCCGCACCGTCTACGGCGCCCGGGCCTCCATCACGGTCGGCGTCTGCGCCACCGTCGGCTCGGCGCTGCTCGGCACCATCCTCGGCGGGCTGGCCGGCTTCCTCGGCGGCTGGTTCGACGGGCTGATCTCCCGCTGCGCCGACATCTTCTTCGGCATCCCGATCCTGCTCGGCGGCCTGGTCTTCCTCTCCGTCATGACCAGCCGGTCGATCTGGATCGTGGTGCTGTTCATCGTGCTGCTGGGCTGGCCGCAGCTGGCCCGCATCGCGCGCGGCGCGGTCATCACCGCCAAGCAGCAGGACTACGTGACGGCGGCCCGGGCGCTGGGGGCCAGCAACACCCGGATGATGGTCCGCCACATCCTGCCGAACGCGGTCGCGCCGATCATCGTCGTCGCCACCATCGCGCTCGGCACCTACATCGCCTTGGAGGCGACGCTGAGCTACCTCGGCGTCGGCCTGAAGCCGCCCACGGTCTCCTGGGGCATCGACATCTCCGCCGCGGCGGACACCTTCCGCTACGCGCCGCACATGCTGCTGTATCCCGCGGGGGCGCTGAGCATCACCGTGCTCGCCTTCATCATGCTCGGCGACGCCGTCCGCGACGCCCTCGACCCCAAGCTGCGCTGAGTTCGAGTCCTCCGCTGAGCGCCCGAGTTTCGCCGATCGCCGAGAGGGGCGGACCACCACCGTGACCACCGTCGGAACCAACCCCGGCCCGGGCGCCGCGCCCGCCGGACGCGCCGCCACCGCCGACACCGAGGAGCAGCCGCTGCTGGAGGTCCGGGACCTGCACGTGGAGTTCCGGACCCGGGAGGGCGTGGCCAAGGCCGTCAACGGGGTGAACTACTCCGTACGGGCCGGGGAGACGCTGGCCATCCTCGGCGAGTCCGGCTCCGGCAAGTCGGTCTCCTCGCAGGCCGTCATGGGCATCCTGGACAGCCCGCCGGGCTTCGTGACCGGCGGTCAGATCATCTTCAAGGGCCGCGATCTGCTCACCCTCGGCAAGGAGGAGCGGCGCAAGGTCCGCGGCTCGCAGATGGCGATGGTCTTCCAGGACGCGCTGTCCTCGCTCAACCCCGTGCTCAGCGTCGGCTACCAGCTCGCCGAGCTGTACCGGGTGCATCGGGGGATCGGGCGGAAGGAGGCGAAGGCCAAGGCCGTCGAGATGATGGAGAAGGTCGGCATCCCGGCGGCGAAGGAGCGGGTCAACCAGTACCCGCACCAGTTCTCCGGGGGCATGCGCCAGCGCATCATGATCGCGATGGCGCTCTCGCTGGAGCCGGACCTGATCATCGCGGACGAGCCGACGACGGCCCTGGACGTCACCGTCCAGGCCCAGGTGATGGACCTGCTGGCCGACCTCCAGCGCGAGTACCACATGGGCCTGATCCTGATCACCCACGACCTCGGGGTGGTCGCGGACGTCGCCGACAAGATCGCGGTGATGTACGCGGGGCGGATCGTGGAGACCGCACCGGTGCACGAGCTCTACGCCCGCCCGGCCCATCCGTACACCAAGGGCCTGCTGGAGTCGATCCCGCGCCTGGACCAGAAGGGCCAGGAGCTCTACGCCATCAAGGGCCTGCCGCCCAACCTGCTGCGGATCCCGCCGGGCTGCGCCTTCAACCCGCGCTGCCCGATGGCGCAGGAGGTGTGCCGGCACGAGGTCCCGCCGCTGTACGAGGTCACCGAGGAAGACGGAACCCCGCTCCCCGGGCGCGGCAGCGCCTGCCACTTCTGGAAGGAGACCCTGCATGGCTGAGACCCACGGCGAGCACCCCCTCGCCGGCGGTCCGCGCGGGAGCGACGACCCGGGCGGCGGCGCGGACGAAGCGGGCGCGGGCGCGGGCGGTGCGGACGCGGTTTCCGGCGACGCCGAGGCCCAGGCCCCGGGCGCGGGCGGTGCCGGCGGTGCGCACGGCGCCACTGCGTCGGGAGCGTCGGCCTCGGGCGCCCGTCCGGGCGCGCGCCGCACGGACGAGGACGCCGCCGGGGGTGCCGCCGGCGCGGCCGGTGAGGCCGGCGCGGCCGGTGAGGCCGGCGCGGCCGGTGCGAGCACCACGGGAGCAGGTGCGGGCTCGGGCGGGTCAGGAGAGGCCGCGGGGCCGGAAGAGCCTGGCGTGCCCGCCAGGACCGAGCCCGCCGGGCCCGCCGGCACGGGCGGGACCCCCGGGTCGAGCGGGGCCCACATGGCCAAGGGGGCCGGGCCCGCCGGTGCCACCATCGCGGGTGCGGCGGGTGCGGCGGGTGCGGCGGGTGCGGCGGGTGCCGGCGCGGCGGGAGCCGCTGGGGCGCGGGCTGCCGGCAGCGGCGGCGGGGAGGGGCCGCGGGCGGTCGGGATCACCGGCGTGGAGCGGCCCGCGGGGCCCGCGGAGGGGGAGACGGACCCGGAGGTCGCCGCCGTGGAGTCGGCGATCGCCAAGCCGGTGGAGCGCGGCGAGCCGATCCTCCAGGTGCGGGACCTGGAGAAGTACTTCCCGCTGACCCAGGGCATCCTGATCAAGCGCCAGATCGGCGCGGTCAAGGCGGTCGACGGCGTCTCCTTCGACCTGCACCAGGGCGAGACGCTGGGCATCGTCGGCGAGTCCGGCTGCGGCAAGTCCACCCTCGCCAAGGTCCTGATGAACCTGGAGCGGGCCACCGGCGGCAGCGTGCTCTACAAGGGCCAGGAGATCTCCCGGCTCAAGGGGCGCGCACTCAAGGCCGTGCGCCGCAACATCCAGATGGTCTTCCAGGACCCGTACACCTCGCTCAACCCGCGGATGACGGTCGGCGACATCATCGGCGAGCCCTTCGAGATCCACCCCGAGGTCGCCCCGCGCGGCAGCCGCCGCAAGGCGGTGCAGGACCTGCTGGACGTGGTGGGGCTGAACCCGGAGTACATCAACCGCTACCCGCACCAGTTCTCCGGCGGCCAGCGGCAGCGCATCGGCATCGCCCGCGGCCTCGCGCTGCGCCCGGAGATCATCATCTGCGACGAGCCGGTCTCCGCGCTCGACGTCTCCGTGCAGGCCCAGGTGGTGAACCTGCTGGCGCGGCTGCAGGCCGAGTTCGACCTGTCCTACATGTTCATCGCCCACGACCTCTCCGTGGTCCGGCACATCTCCACCCGGGTCGGCGTGATGTACCTGGGGAAGATCGTCGAGATCGGCTCCGACGAGGAGATCTACGAGCACGCCACCCACCCCTACACGCAGGCGCTGCTCTCGGCCGTGCCGGTGCCCGACCCGCGGGGGCGCGAGGGGCGGGAGCGGATCATCCTCGCCGGCGACGTGCCCTCGCCCGCGAACCCGCCGTCCGGCTGCCGGTTCCGCACCCGCTGCTGGAAGGCGCAGCAGCGCTGCGCCGAGGAGATCCCGCTGCTCGCCGTCCCGGAGGCCTTCCGCGACGCGCACGGCCCGGTCGTCCACGACTCCGCCTGCCACTTCGCCGAGGACAAGTCCGACATCACGCCGCCCTGATCGGGGCCCGGCGCGTCCGACCCCCTGGCGCCCCCGCGGTCGCAGGCCGCCGGGGGCGCCGACGTGTGTGCGGGGCTCGCCGCTAGGGCGCGTAAATCGCGGGAATGCCGGTTGTCAAGTGCTGCCGGGAATCTGGAACCACCGGGCGGGGTGGCGGAATGCGAATTCTCGGGAAAACCCGGATGGGGGCGGCTGCGGGGGCGCGCGGACCACAGCTTACGAGGTAGTAAAAGCTGATTGGTCGGCACAAATCGGTCATGCCGCGGGGTGTGCGTGAACGCGCGTCAACTGCAGCCTGCGTGTCGCGTGTTACGAGAACGTCATCCCAGGGCCATAGCCAAGTCGGACGCGCAACGCCATTATTTGGGCAGCCACCCACACGCGGGTGGTCACCGGACGAACGGGATGGGTGTCCGCTGCCCGCGGGGCCCGGGAGGCACAGGTCGGGGTATGGGTCGGTTTCTTCTGCGGCGAGCAGTCAACTACATCGTGCTGGTGTTCCTGGCCGCGACCGGCGTGTTCTTCCTCGCTTCCGTGAGCCTGCACCCCGAGGTCAACTACCTCGAGAAGCACCCGCAGCCGCCTCTCGCGTCGGTGTACACCCAGCTGCACGCGTTCAACATGGACCCCCGGGTCCCCGTCACCACGCGCTACTGGCATTGGCTGACGCAGCTGGTCCTGCACGGGAACTTCGGACTGGACTGGCAGGGCGGCTCGGTCGGCGCGGAGATGGGACGGCGGATCTTCGTCAGCACCGAACTCCTGCTCGTGGCAACGATCCTGGGCTCGGTCGGCGGTGTCGCCTTCGGGGCCTGGAACGCGCTGCGACAGTACAAGCCCTCGGACCGCGCATCCACTCTTTTTTCGTACCTGATGCTGGCCACCCCGGTGCCGGTCGTCGCGGTGACGCTGCGGACCCTCGACAACAAGATCGGCAGCCCGATCCAGTACACCGGCATGTACGACCCGCGGGTGCACGGGGCGCTGGCGGTCGCCGGCAACAACATCGAGCACCTGGTCCTGCCGACGCTCACGCTGCTGCTCGTCCAAGTCACGCTGTTCAGCCGCTATCAGCGCAGCACCATGCTCGACGTGCTCGGCGCCGAATTCCTGCGCACGGCGCGGGCCAAGGGGCTGACGCGGCGCCAGGCGGTGCTCAAGCACGGCCTGCGGACCGCCGTGATCCCGGTGATGCCGCTGCTGGTCTACAACATCGTGCTGCTGTTCACCGGAGCGGTGTTCACCGAGAGCATCTTCGGCTGGCACGGCATGGGTGAGTGGCTGGTCTCCTCGATCGGTTACAACGACATCAACTCGGTCGCCGCGGTCGGAATCTTCACCGCGGGCATCGTCCTGGTGGCGGGTCTCCTCTCGGACGTGGCCTATGCGGCTCTCGACCCCAGGGTCCGCACCTGATGCGGCCCGGGGTTCCGGCGGCCTCGCCGCCGCGCCCCGCATGCCAGCCGACGCCGCCGATGAACCTCCGAGGAGAACCGTCCCCATGACCGCGCAAGTCCCCATCGCCGCCGAGGCGGAGACCGCACTCGCCGCGCCGGTCCGCCGCAGCCGCGGCCGCGGCGCGCTGGTGCTGCGCCGCTTCGCCCGCAACCGCACCGCACTGCTCGGCCTGGTCCTGGTCGTCCTGCTGGTGCTGTTCGCCTACGTCGTCCCGTACCTGGTGCACTGGAAGTACACCGACAACGACTGGAACAACCTGGGCACCGGGCCCTCCGGGACGCACTGGTTCGGCACCAACCACTCCGGTCAGGACATGTTCGCGCTGACCATGCGCGGCCTGCAGAAGTCGCTGGTCATCGGCCTGATCGGTGGTCCGCTCTCGACCTTCGTGGCGGCCCTGGTCGGCGCGTGCGCCGGCTACTTCGGCGGGTGGACCGACCGCGTCCTGATGTGGGTGCTCGAGTTCATGCTGGTGGTCCCGAGTTTCCTGATCATCGCGGTTCTCTCTCCGCACTTCGCGCACACCACCTGGCTGATCTTCGTGGTGCTGCTCGCGGCCTTCCAGTGGATGATCACCGCGCGTGTCGTCCGGTCGATGACCATGACCGTCAAGGATCGCGAGTACGTGCTGGCGGCCCGCTACATGGGCGTCGGCTCGATGCGGATCATCTTCCGGCACGTCCTTCCGAACCTGGCCTCGATCCTCATCGTCGACGCGACCGTCCAGGTCGGCACGATCGTGCTGAGCGAGACCGCGCTGTCCTACTTCGGCTTCGGCGTGCAGCCGCCGGACGTCTCGCTCGGCACGCTGATCGCCGACGGCACCCCGGACGCCACCACCTTCCCCTGGCTGTTCTTCTTCCCCGCCCTGTTCCTGGTGCTGCTGGGGATCGCCGTGGCGTTCATCGGCGACGGACTGCGCGACGCCTTCGACCCGAGCGCCGCCGGTGCCAAGGCCCGTGGCAAGGCGCAGAAGAAGCGGGACCGGGCCTCCGGCGCCGTCGCCGGCCCGGATGCCGTGGCCCTCCCCGGTGCGCGGAACGCGGACGCCGGTGGCGGCGACGCGGAAGTGATCTCTCTCACCACCGGTGAGGGGCCGCGGACGGCTCCCACCGCGCAGGAAGGACTCAGCTCGTGACCGCCACCCCCTCCACTCCGCCCGGTACCACCGCGGAGTCCGCCGCGGCGACGGGTGCCCCCGCTCTGGAGGTCCGCGACCTGCGGGTGACCTTCCCCAGCGAGGCCGGCCAGGTGCAGGCGGTCCGCGGCATGGACTTCGCCATCCGCTCCGGTGAGACGCTGGCGCTGGTCGGCGAGTCCGGTTCCGGCAAGTCCGTGACCGCCACCGCCGTGCTCGGACTGCTGCCGGACACCGCCACCGTCCAGGGCTCGGTCAAGCTGGCCGGACGTGAACTGCTGGGCCTGCCGGACCGCGAGATGTCCAAGATCCGCGGACGCGGCATCGGCATGGTCTTCCAGGACCCGCTCTCCGCCCTCACCCCGGTGTACTCCATCGGCACCCAGCTGATCGAGGCGCTGCAGGTCCATCAGGACATCAGCAAGGCCGAGGCCCGCACCCGCGCCATCGAACTCCTCGACCTGGTCGGCATACCCGACCCCCGGCGCCGGGTGGACGCCTTCCCGCACGAGTTCTCCGGCGGCATGCGGCAGCGCGCGGTGATCGCCCAGGCGATCGCCAACGACCCCGACGTGATCATCGCGGATGAGCCCACCACCGCCCTGGACGTGACCATCCAGGCCCAGGTGCTGGAGATCCTCAAGCGAGCCCAGGAGGTCACCGGGGCCGCCATCCTGATGATCACCCACGACCTGGGCGTGGTCGCCGGCATGGCCGACCGGGTCACCGTGATGTACGCCGGCAAGGCGGTCGAGACCGGCACGGCCGACGAGGTCTTCTACGCCCCGAAGATGCCTTACACGATCGGCCTGCTCGGAGCGATCCCGCGGCTGGACGCCGGCTCGGGCGCCCGTGAGGCGCTCACCCCGGTCGAGGGAAACCCGCCCTCCATGGTGGACCTGCCGGTCGGCTGCCCCTTCGCGGCACGCTGCCCGGTCGCGATCGACAAGTGCCGCACCACGGATCCCGCCCTGCTGCCGACCGGTGACGAGGGCGAGGGCCGCGCCGCGGCCTGCCTTCGCTCCGGTGAGATCGGCGAGCCGGACGGACTGGCCCGGGAGCGCATGTTCCCCACCCCGCCGGTGCCGGAGAACGCCTTCACCGCCGACCGTGAGACCCGGCCGCAGGTGCTGGCGGTGACCAACCTGGTCAAGCACTTCCCGCTGACCAAGGGTCAGGTCTTCAAGCGGCGGATCGGCACCGTCCGTGCCGTGGACGGCGTGGACTTCGAGATCCGCCAGGGCGAGACGCTCGGTTTGGTCGGCGAATCCGGCTGCGGCAAGACGACCACCCTGCTGCAGATCCTCGACCTGCCGACCAAGCAGGAGGGCTCGGTCACCGTCCTCGGCAAGGAGACCAAGTCACTGGGCGCTCGCGCCCGTCGCGAGCTGCGCAAGGACCTCCAGGTCGTCTTCCAGGACCCGATGGCCTCGCTGGATTCCCGGATGCCGGTGGGCGACATCCTCGCCGAGCCGCTGCGCACCCACAACTGGGACAACGACCGGATCCACGCCCGCATCCCCGAACTGCTCAAGCTCGTCGGCCTGCTCCCCGAGCACGCCGAGCGCTACCCCAGCGAGTTCTCCGGTGGTCAGCGGCAGCGCATCGGCATCGCCCGGGCCCTCGCCCTCGACCCGAAGCTGATCGTGCTCGACGAGCCCGTCTCCGCTCTGGACGTGTCGATCCAGGCCGGCGTGATCAACCTGCTGGACGAGCTCAAGCACCGGCTCGGGCTCTCCTACCTCTTCGTGGCGCACGACCTGGCGGTGACGCGGCACATCGCCGACCGGATCGCCGTCATGTACCTGGGCCGGATCGTCGAGTACGGCGACGCGGCCGAGGTGTTCGAGCGTCCGTCCCACCCGTACACCCAGGCGCTGCTCTCCGCGGTACCGCTACCCGATCCGCACAAGGAGCGGGAGCGCCGCCGCATCATCCTGCAGGGGGACCTGCCCAGCCCGGCCGATGTGCCGTCGGGCTGCCGGTTCCGGACCCGCTGCCCGAAGTTCGCCGGGCTCACCGACGCGGAGGCGGAACGCTGCCGCACGGAGGACCCGTCGCAGAGCCGCCTCGGTGCGGACCACACCGCCGCGTGCCACTACGCGGCAGCGCTCGAAGTGGTCTGAATCGGCAACCAGCTCCGCCGGAGCTCGAGCACACACCACCAAGTAGGGGAGAAACCGTGTCTCATCGCATCGTCAGAACGGCCACTGCCGTCGCCCTGGCCTCAGGTCTCGTCATGGCGGCCGCGGCGTGCAGCAGCTCCGGCGGGGGCAGCGGCTCCAGCCAGCCGTCGGCCGCGCCCAAGGCGACGCTGAACCAGATCAACCCCGTGGACCCGAGCAGCCTGAAGCAGGGCGGCTACTTCAACTTCCCGGTGGACCAGTACTCCAGCCAGTGGAACCTGCTGAACGCCTCCTCGGAGAACGAGGCGTCGATCTCGGAGACCATGGGCCCGCTGCTGCCCATGCTGTTCAACTCCTCGGCCGCGGGCGAGCTGACCGCCAACCCCGACTACCTGGTCAGCGCGACGCAGTCGACGGTGGGCGGCAAGCAGACCGTCACCTACGACATCAACCCGAAGGCCAAGTGGTCGGACGGAACCCCGATCACCTGGCAGGACTTCTACTGGAACTGGTTCGTCCAGAACGGCAAGAACCCCAAGTACGCGCCGACCACCACCACGGGCTACGACCAGATCACCTCGGTGACCAAGGGCAAGAACGCCCAGGAGGCCGTGGTCACCTTCGGCACGCCGTTCGGTGACTGGAAGACCCTCTTCTCGCCGTTCTACCCGGGCGAGGAGCTGAACACCCTCGACAAGTTCAACAACGCCTACAAGGGCAAGATCCCGGTCACCGGCGGTCCGTTCATCCTCAAGAGCATGAACCCGACCACCAAGGTGGTCACCGTCGTCCGCAACCCGAACTGGTGGGGCGCCCAGAAGCCGGTGCTGGACGGCATCAACTTCCGCACCATCGACGCGGCTTCGGAGCCCGGCGCGTTCGCCTCCGGCGAGATCGATTACGAGGACATCGGCCCCGACGTCTCGATGTACAAGCAGGCCAAGCAGGTCAGCGGAGCGTCGATCCGAGTGGCGGGCGCCCCCAACGAGCGCATCTCGCTCCTCAACGGCCAGAGCCCGATCCTCTCCGACGAGAATGTCCGTCAGGCCGTCTTCCTGGCGATCAACCGGATCGCGATCGGCAAGGAGGACCTGAGCGGCCTTCCGTGGCCGATCAAGGAGCTGGACAACCACTTCCTGGTGAACAACGAGGCGCACTACCAGGACAACTCCGGTGGCCTGGGCACCTACAACCCGACCAAGGCCAAGTCGCTGCTGGACGCGGCGGGCTGGAAGCAGGGCAGCGGCAAGTACCGCACCAAGAACGGCAAGGAACTCGACCTCACCATCGACATCCCGGCCGGCACCCCGACCGCGACGAACGAGGCCCAGGCGTTCACCGCGATGCTCGGTGCCGTCGGCATCAACGCGAAGACCAAGGTCTCCAGCCAGGACGACTTCTTCAACGACATCCAGGCCGGCAAGTTCGACATCACGATGTTCAGCTACATCGGTGCCATCCCGTTCGCGCCGATCCCGAACTCCGAGGCGAACTACCTCTCGCCGGTCAACGGCAACATCGGCCAGAACTACTCGCGCATCGGCTCGCCGGACGTGGACAGCGCGATGAAGGCCGCCGCCTCGGCGACCGACGAGGCCTCGTACTACGCCAACCTCCAGAAGGCCGACGCGGCCCTGTGGAAGCTGGCCGTCAACCTGCCGATCTACCAGCGCCCGAACCTGGTCGCGACCAAGCCGACGCTGGCCAACTTCGGCGCTTTCGGATTCGCCAGCATCGACTGGACGAAGATCGGCTTCACGAAGTGAGCTGACGCCGACGCGGTCGGCTGAAGGCTGCGGGCCCGTACCGGACGAACTCCGGCGCGGGCCCGCGCCCGTTCTAGGCTGAGGGCGTGAACATGCTGCGGGCGAGCGGACGGTGGGCCGAGGTCGGCGAGCGGGTGTACCAGCGGCGGTACCAGCCGTGGGATGTCAGCGTGGTGGCCGTGGTGGGCGAGGACGGGGTGCTGCTGGCCGACACCCGGGGCGGACTGGCGCAGGCCGCCGAACTCCGGGCGGATCTGCGGCGGTTGACGCGGCTGCCGGTGCGGTGGGTGGTGAACACGCACGCGCACTTCGACCACGCCTGGGGGAACGCGGAGTTCGTCGCGCCCCGGCAGGTGCCGCCGGCGCAGCTGTGGGCGCACCGGGCGGCCGCGGCGGAACTCGCCTCGCCCGCGCCCGAGGTGGCGGCGGAGGCCGGGCCCCTGCCGCCGGACTTCCGACTCGCCGTCCCGGACCGGCTGGTGGAGGACTCCGGGCACGTACTGGACCTCGGCGGCGGACGGGTCGTGGAGCTGCGGTGGGCCGGGCGCGGCCACACCGGCGGCGACCTGTGGCTGCGGGTGCCCGACGCGGACGTCCTGCTGGCCGGTGACCTGGTGGAGGAGTCCGGCCCGCCGGCCCTCGGCGCGGACAGCTACCCGCTGGATTGGGCGCCGACGCTGAGCCGCGTCCTCGACGACGCCTCGCTGCTGGGGCCGGACACGGTCGTCGTGCCGGGGCACGGGGCGCCGGTGGGGCGCGACTTCGTCGCGGCGCAGCGGGATTCCCTCGCGGAGCTGGCCTCCGCGATCCGCGCGGCGTTCGCGGAGGGCCGCCCCGCCGCGAAGGGGCTCCCGCCTCTCGCCCCGTGGGGCGACCCGGCGCTGCTCGCGCAGGCGTACGCCCGCGGCGTCTCGCAGCTACGCGCGGCTCCGCGCTGAGGCGCGCGCCGAAGACCGCCCACCGAAGACCGCTCACCCGGGCGTCAGCTGACCCCGATCGCGCGTCTGCGGGCGGCAGTCGGCTGGTCGCGCAGTTCCCCGCGCCCCTGGAGGGTGCAACTCGCCGTCAGCCGGACGGCTTCCGTCTGAGGGCGGGGGCGCCCCGAAGGGGCGCGGGGCTGTGTCACTGTGCGGCTCCGCCGCGTGGGCGCAGAAAACGGGCGGGGGTGGGGAGGCCGCGCCTTCCCACCCCCCGAAGGGGAACCCGGGGACCTCAGAGGTTCGCCGTGGTCGGCCCGTTCGGCTTCTCCAGCATCGCGGTGAGGGCGTTGATGACGTCCTGGACGGTGACCGGCGCGCCGGACTTCGTCTTCGCGCCCGCGAACTGGTTGCCGTACGCGGCCTGCAGCTTCGCCGCGTCGAAGCTCGGCACCAGCTTCCCGCTCGCGTCCGGCTTCAGCGTGAGCGCCGCGCTGAAGGTGTGCGGGCCGAACGGCACCGGCGAGCCGGAGCCGGCGGCGACGTAGAACCGCTGCGAGACCGCCCACTTGCCGATGGTGTTCGCGGCCTGCTGGACGGCCGCGGCGCTCGCGGTCGGCTGGACCGTGCCGACCGGCAGGTTGACCGTGCCCGGCTGCCCGCCGCGCGCCCGCTCCTGGAAGGCGGCCTCGACCACGGCGACCGCGCCGTTGAGGTCCACGCCCTGCCCGGGCTTCGGCGCGACCACGACCGGCACGGCCGTGTCGCCGTTCAGCTGGAACTGGACCTCGCCCTGCTGGACGGCGCCCGCGCCGTCCACCGAGGCGAGCTGCTGCAGCTCGGCGCGGAGCTTCTGCTGGTCGACGTCGACCACCGGGGTCACCGGGTGGGTGCCGCCGAACAGCGAGCCGATCACCGAGACCGGGTTGTAGCTGTGCTGGGCGATGTTCTGGACCGTCGCCGTGGTGTCGATGGTGAGGCCGGCCACCGAGGGGTCCAGCGAGACTTTCTTGCTGCCCACCGTGACCGCGAGCGGCTGCTGCGAGCTGCGGCCGATCGTCGAGTCCAGGGTGTGCACCGCGGCGTCGCGGCTGTCGCCGCCGATGTTGACGCCCATCACGGTGGTGCCCTTGGGGACGTCCGCCTGGTCCAGCATCAGTCCGGCGCCGTAGGCCACGCCGCCGATGACGACCAGCGCGACGATGCCGGAGACCGCGAGCTTCGGGACGCGGCCGCCGCGGCGGCGGGCGGTGGAGCCGGTGGAGCTCGGCGGCGGGGTCGGCTTCAGCTCGGGCGAGGACGAGGCGCCCTCGGCGGACTTGCCGTCCTTGCCGTCGCCCTTGGCCTTGGCCTTGATGCCGGCGCCGATGCCTCCGGTGCCGCCGGCGAAGCCGTCCGGTACCGGAGGCTTGGGGCCGGTCTGGCCCAGGCCCGGGCCGGGCGGGGGGAGGTCGGGACGGCCGGGGGCGGCGGTGCGCCCGCCCGGGCCCGGCTGCTGCTGCGCGCCGCCACCGAAGGCGGAGAAGGGGGAGGGGGCACCGCCCGCGCCGCCCGCGCCGCCCGCGCCGCCCGCGGGGCCGGTGGGCGCGGCCGTGCCGCCCATCGGGCCGGCGGGACCGTTGGGGGAGCCGGGGAAGCCGCCGAAGGCGCTCTGGCCCCCGACCGGGGCGGCGGGGTCGGCATCGCGCCCGCCGCCCGGGTTGCCGCCCGGACCGCCCGGACCGCCGGGGACGCTCTGGGTGTCACTGGGGAACGGGGGCGGGAAGGGGAAGCCGGCGGCGGGGGTGTCCGTGCCGCCGGAGCGCCGGGCCTGGTTCGGTCGGCCCGCCGGGGAGTCGAAGGAGGGGGCGGGGAAGGGGGCGGTGGCCTCCACGTCCCGCTCCGGCGGCTGCCCCTGTCCGCCGCCGCCCTGCGGCCAGGAGCCGCCGGGGCCGCCCGGGCCACCGACACCACCCGGGCCGCCGATGCTGCCCGGGCCGCCGGAACCGCCCGGTCCGCCCGGGAAGCCGGCGCCCGCCGGGCCCCCGGACTGCGGGGCGGAGCCGGAGCCGGAGCCGGGACCGGAGCCGGTGGAGTGGCGGGGCGGCTCGGGCGGGTTCGTGAAGCCGGGCTCCCGGCGCGGCAGACCGCCACCGGGCGCCCCCGGCGCGGCGCCCGCGCGGGGAGCCGCGGCCGGGCCCGGGCCGGGAGGCGGGGTCGGGGCCGGAGTCGGTTCGGACGCCGGCCCGCTGCCGCTCGCGGGCGGGAAGGGCGATGCCGGGCCGGTCGGAGCCTCGTTCTCGGGGAGGCGGCGGCGCGGCCGGAACCACCCGCCGCCGTCGCCCGAACCGCCGGAGGCGCCCGAGTCGCCGCCCGCGCCCGATCCGCCGCCCTGGCCCCCGGAAGCCCCGGAAGCCCCGGAAGCCCCGGAGGCTCCGGCAGCGCCGCTCGCGCCCGGCTCGCGCATCGCGCGGTGGGTGCCGGTGCCGCTGCCGTCGTCGTCGGCCAGCCGCGGCGCGGCGCCGGTGCCGGCACCCGCGCCCGCACCGAAGGGCCGGGGAGCGGAGGCGGGGGACTCGCGCCACTCCTCGGGGATGTCGATGTTCCGGGCCGGCGTCGGGTCCGCGTTCACCACGCCCAGCACGGGCGAGGCGCCGGTGTCCGAGCGGTGCCGGGGCCCGGCGGCCGAGGCGTCCGGGGCCTGCGCGCCGGTGTCGGCCGGGGAACCGGCCTCGGCGCCCTCGCCCTGCTTCTCCGACGGCATCGCGCTGCGCACGACCACCGGCGGGATCGGCCGCGAACCGGGGATGTTGATGCGGATCCGCGTGGTGAGCGTGGTCTCGGTGCGGGGCGAGGCCGGGTCGCCGGGTCGGCCGCCACCGTCCGGGGCCGCGCCCGCCGAGGGGGCCGGCTGCTGCCCGGGCCGCTGCCCCGGGTTGCCGGTGCCGGTGCCGTACGGCGGCGTACCCGAGGGGTACGCACCACCGGCGCTGCGCGACGTCGGGGACGCGTTGTCTGGTTCTCGACTCACCACTGCTGCTCCGGATTTGCTCCCCGCCCGTGGAGGACGAGGTGCGGGTTGGCGACCTCCGCTCGCTCCCGCGCCGACGCACCGAGCGCGGCGGGCAAGCGGACTTGACGCTCCGACACCAGTCTTCTTCCGATGCCTGCGGACCGCTGGGAAGAGTCGTGCGGGTGATCGAACCCGCAGACCGCGCCCCGATCCGCCGGCGCCGTCCCCCCAGACGGCGCACCCGGTGGCCCGAACGGCCGTCCCGGGCGTGCGCGGGACCACCTTACTGGGATCGCCGGGGCTGGTTCTGTTTCCCCTGCTTCGCCGCAGGCCCTGCGAACGGCCATGACATCATGCCCGTTCCGCTTGTGAAACGGGTGGTGAACCACGGGCGGGCGCGTCGTGGCACCGCTGCGGCATCGCTGTGACAGGCGCCGACGCCCCGTCAGCGGACGCGCGGGGGGCGGCCGCCGCCGGCTCGCCCGGGGAACCCGGCCCCCGAGGACGGAACTGTGACGCAGATCACCGCCACCAGGGCTCCGACGAGCAGATACGCGTACGACTCCGCGTTGCTGGTCAGCAGCAGGTCGCCCTCCGGACGCTGGGAGGAACCGACCAGGACCACGACGAACCAGCCCAGCGCGGGCCAGAGCGCCCCGAGCCGGGTCCCGGTCAGCCGCGAACCGGCCAGGAAGAGCCCGCCCGCGGCCAGCAGGGCGAGCAGCAGCCCGCCGGGCGCCCACAGCGCCTGCGCGAAGCAGCCGGCCAGGCCGACCACCGCACCCACCACGAACAGCCCGAGGTAGGCGGCGAAGCGCACGCCCTGCCCGAAGCGCGGGCCGCTGCCCGCGCCGGCCGGGAGGGTGCCCGAGCGAGGCGCGGGCACCTTCGCCGCGCCCGCGCCCGCGCCCGCGCCCTTACCGCCCGCGCCCTTGCCGCCCGGCCCGTTGCCCGTCGGCCCCTTGCCGCTCGCGCCGCCGCGGCCGTCCTTGCCCGGCTTGCCGTCGGTGCTCACGCCCGGACCTCCCCGTTCTCCGTCTTCTCGGCGTTCCCGCTCTTCTCGGCGTTCTGCGCGGCCTCGCCGCCCTCGTCGGTCCTCCCGTTCACCGCCAGGCCCGCGAACAGGTCGGTCTCCCGGCCGGTGGCCGGGTCGCGCGGGCCCGGCTCGCCGCGGACCAGGCGGTAGTACTCGACCGCCGTGAGCGGCTGGCCCAGGTTGTTGGAGAGCGCGAAGAAGGGGCCGTCCGCCGTGCCGGCCACCGTGATCTGCGTGGCGTGCGCGCGCATCGCCGCGGCCTTGCGCTCCGCGAAGGCGGAGCCGTCCACGACCGCCGTCACCTCGGAGTCGTCCACCACGCCCGGCACGTCCCCTTCCCCGGCGACGCCCGGGAAGGGCGCGTCCGCGCCGGCCGCCCGCAGCGCCGCGAGGCCGCGCTCCAGCACCGGGCGCGGCACGCAGTTCCAGTAGACCTTCGCGATCGCGTGCGCCGCGCCGAGCTCGGGCCGGAAGGCCGGGTCGGCGGCGAGTTCCGCGCCGCGCATGGCGACGCGGTGCGCCTGGATGTGGTCGGGGTGGCCGTAGCCGCCGTTCGGGTCGTAGGTGACCAGGACCTGCGGCCGGACCTCGCGGATCACCGCGACCAGCGCGCCGGCGGCCTCGTCGAGGTCGGCCCGCCAGAAGGCCCCCGGCCGGTCGTTGCTCGGCACGCCCATCATCCCGGAGTCCCGCCAGCGGCCGGGGCCGCCCAGGAAGCGGTGGTCGGTGACGCCCAACTCGCGCATCGCGGCGGCGAGTTCGCCGATGCGGTGCGGGCCGAGCGTGTCGTCGCGGTCGGCGGTGAGGTGCGCCAGCTCCGCCGGGATCACCTCGCCCTCCTCGCCGAGCGTGCAGGTCACGAGGGTGACGTGGGCCCCCTCGGCGATGTAGCGGGCCATCGTGGCGCCGTTGCCGATCGACTCGTCGTCGGGGTGCGCGTGCACGAGCAGCAGCCGCCGCGCGGACGCCGGGAGCGCCGCGGACGCCGGGGCCGCGGGGGCCGGGGGCGCCGCGGGGGCCGACGGTGACGCCGGGGGCGCCGCGGCGGACGCCCGGGGAGGGCCGGGGAGGTCGGTCATAGAGGTCAGCGTACGGCGCGGGGGCGGCGGCGCCGTGCCGTGCCTCCCGCGCCGTACGCGGTGGTGCCCGGGAGATCGCCGGCGACTGGCGCCGGCCGGGCAGTGTCGGTGGGATCCGTCAGAACTTGATGCCGCTGATCATGCCGGCGACGTTCGTGGTCAGGGTCTTCACCGACGGCGCGATGGAGCTCGACGCCAGGTAGAAGCCGAGGAGTGCGCAGGCCAGGGCGTGCCAGATCTTCAGTCCGGACCGTCGGATCAGGAGGACCACGACGATCAGCATCAGCAGCGCGGCCGAGAAGGTCAGGGCCATGGGTCTTACTCACCTCAATCGGCTACCGGTCGCGGCGGGGACGGCCGGACCGAGGGGACGAGCGGGCATCAGGCTTGATACCCGGGCGGTGATGACGACATCACTCTTGGTCAGCATGCATATGCCGGAGCATCGGGGCACCTCAGGGGCGCACGGGGAGGGTGATCATGCGTACGAACGGGTGATCGAGGCAGGGAGGCGCGCTCGAACGGGTCACCTGCGCGGGCGCATGCGGACGCACCCGGGTTCCGGTCCGGCGCCGCCACCCGCCGACCGCGCGCCGTCCGGCCGCCCGACCGCGCGCCGCCGCCCGCCGGCCCGCCACCCCCCGCCCCCGCTGAACCCGCGCAGAGCCGTGCGGACCCTCCACCCGGGGCCCCCGGGCGGCCGTAGGGTCGGCGCATGACCTCCCAGCAGTCGCAGTCGCAGTCGCAGGCGACGCCGCAGTCGCCGCAGCAGCAGCCGAAGTCCGAGTCCCCGCGCCCGGGGGACGGATTCCCGCGCCAGCACGCCCGCACCGTCCGCTACACGCTCGGCGCACCGCGCTCCTTCACGGTCTCCCCGGACGGCCGCCGGGTGGTCTTCCTGCGGTCCGGCGGAGGGACCGAACGGGCGAACCTGCTCCGGGTTCTCGATCTTCCGGGTGAGGCTGCTCCATCCGGCGGCACCCCGGCCGAGCGCGTCGCAGCCGACCCCGCCGCCCTGCTCGGCAGCGGTGAGGAGCAGCTGAGCGCCGCCGAGCGGGCCCGCCGCGAGCGCAGCCGCGAGACCTCCGCCGGCATCGTCGGCTACGCCACAGACCGCGAGGTGACGCTGGCCGCCTTCGCGCTCTCGGGCCGGCTGTTCACCGCCGGACTCACCCCCGGCGGCACCGCCCGCGAGCTGCCGGTGGACCCGGCGGCCGGGCCATTGCTCGACCCCCGCCCCTCGCCGGACGGCGGCCTCGTCGCCTACGCCACGGTCGCCGGCGCCCTGCGCGTGATCGGCGCCGACGGCGGCGGGGACCGCGCGCTGGCCGCCCCCGAGCCCGCCGAGGAGGGCGAAGTGACATGGGGCCAGGCCGAGTTCGCCGCCCAGGAGGAGATGGGCCGGTACCGCGGCTTCTGGTGGTCCCCGCAGGGAGACCGGCTGCTGGCCGCCCGGGTCGACAACCGGCCGGTGCGGCGCTGGTGGATCGCCGACCCGGCCAACCCCGGCCGGCCGCCGGCCGAGGTGGCCTACCCCGCCGCCGGCACGCCGAACGCCGACGTCTCGCTGTACCTGATCGGCCTGGACGGCAGCCGGACCGAGGTGGTGTGGGACCGCGCCACCCACCCCTACCTCGCCGCGGTGCACTGGTCGGCCGGCGGGCCGCCGCTGCTGCTGGTCCAGCGCCGCGACCAGCGCGAGGCCCGCTACCTCGCCGTCGACCCGGCGACCGGTGCGACCACCGCCGTCCACACCGACCGCGACCAGGCCTGGCTGGAGCTGTTCACCGGCGTCCCGGCCTGGACCGAGGACGGCCGGCTGGTCCGGATCGAGGACACCCCCGGTGCCCGCTCCCTGGTGGTCGGCGACCGCGCCCTCACCGGCGACGAGCTGCACGTCCGCGCCGTGCTCGACGTGGCCGGGGCGGGCCAGGAGACCGAGGTGCTGGTCACCGCCTCGGCCGGGGAGGGCGCCGCCGATCCGGAGCTCGGGGAGGTGCACGTCTACCGGGTCGGCGAGGGCGGCGCGGTCCGCGTCTCGGCCGAGCCCGGGCAGCACACCGCCGTCCGCTCCGGCCGGGTCACCGTGCTGCTCTCCGCCTCGCTCGACCGCCCGGGCGTCCGCGCCGCCGTCCTGCGCGACGAGCCGGCGGCCGACGGCGGGAAGCCCGCCGAGACCACCGAGCTCGCCGTCATCGCCTCGCACGCCGAGCGGCCGGTGCTCACCGCCGCGCCCGTGCTGCGCCTGGCCGGCGAGCGCCGGATCCCCGCCGCCGTGCTGCTCCCCACCGGCTACGACCGGGAGCGGGACGGGCTGCTGCCGGTCCTGATGAACCCCTACGGCGGCCCGCACGGCCAGCAGGTCGTGCACGCCCACAACCCGCACCTCACCTCGCAGTGGTTCGCCGACCAGGGCTTCGCCGTGGTGGTCGCGGACGGCCGCGGTACCCCCGGCCGCTCCCCGGCCTGGGAGAAGGCGGTCCGCGCCGACTTCGCCGGCGTCACCCTGGACGACCAGGTGCAGGCACTCCAGGCGCTGGCGGAGGAGTTCCCGCTGGACCTCACCCGGGTCGGCATCCGCGGCTGGTCCTACGGCGGCTACCTCGCCGCGCTGGCCGTGCTGCGCCGGCCCGACGTCTTCCACGCCGCGGTCTCCGGCGCGCCGGTCACCGACTGGCGGCTGTACGACACCCACTACACCGAGCGCTACCTCGGCGACCCGGCCGAGCGGCCGGAGGTCTACCGGGCCAACTCGCTGCTGGCGGACGCGCCCGCGCTGCGCCGGCCGCTGATGCTGATCCACGGCCTGGCCGACGACAACGTGGTGGTCGCGCACACCCTGCGGCTGTCCGGGGCGCTGCTCGCGGCCGGCCGCCCGCACGAGGTGCTGCCGCTGTCCGGGGTCACGCACATGACGCCGCAGGAGGAGGTGGCGGAGAACCTGCTGCTCCTCCAGGTCGGCTTCCTGCGCCGGGCGCTGGGCCTCGCCGCGCCGTCACGCCCGGGGGCATGACATCCGTCATGCGGACCGCACGATGCCCGGCACTGCCCCGCGGCCCACGATTCCGGGAGCCTGGTGTGCGAGGCCGGGAACACCGGGACATCGACGGGGGACAGGAGAATCGGGAGAGATGAACACACCGACCACCGAGGCGGTCGCGCCGGCCAGGCCGCGCCGTCCGGACGCCGCCCCGCACGGCGCGGAGATCGTGTCCTTCCAGGGGGTGAGCAAGAGCTTCGGCGCGGTGAAGGCCGTGCAGGACCTCACGTTCAGCCTCCGCGCGGGGGAGACCGTGGCGCTGCTGGGGCCGAACGGCGCGGGCAAGTCGACCAGCTTCGACCTGCTCTTCGGCCTGCGCGAGGCCGACCGCGGCCGGATCTCGCTCTTCGGCGGCACCCCGCGGCAGGCCATCACCGCCGGCCGGGTCGGGGCGATGCTGCAGAGCGGCGGCCTGATGCCGGAGGTGACCGTCCGCGAGCAGGTCCAGCTGGCCTGCGACCTGCACCCGCGGGCCTACCCGGTGCGGGAGGTGCTGGCCACGGCCGGGATCACCGACATCGCCGACCGCAAGGTGGACCGGCTCTCCGGCGGCCAGACCCAGCGGGTCCGCTTCGCCCTGGCCACCGCCGGGGACAGCGACCTGATCGTGCTGGACGAGCCGACCACCGGCATGGACGTCACCGCCCGGCAGGGCTTCTGGTCGGTGATGAAGGCGCAGGCCGAGGCCGGCCGCACGGTCCTGTTCGCCACCCACTACCTGGAGGAGGCGGACTCGGTCGCCGACCGGGTGCTGGTGCTGCACAAGGGCCGGCTGCTGGCGGACGGCACGGCCGCTGAGATCAAGGCGCGCGCCGGGCTGCGCAAGGTGAGCTTCGACCTGGACCACGCGCCCGACCGCGCGCTGCTGGAGCGGCTGCCGGCGGTGGCCGCGATGGAGATCGGCGACCACACCGTCCGCATCCGCTCGACCGACGCCGACGCCACCGTCGCCGCGGTCTACGCCGCCGGGCTCTACCCGCGTGGCCTGGAGGTCACCGGCCTGGGGCTGGAGCAGGCCTTCCTGGCCATCACCGGGGCGGCCGACGCCGCCGAGGACGCCGCCGGCGTCGAGGCCGAGGGGAGCGCATGATGAGGACGCTGATCAGGCTGGAGATCCTGCGCATCATGCGCAACCGGCGGTACCTGTTCTTCACGATCATCTACCCGGTGGTGCTGTTCGAGATCATGCGCGGCTCGTACAAGGGCGTGGTGATTCCGGGGTTCGACGCCAAGACCTACTTCATGGTCTCGATGGCGACCTTCGGCACGGTCGGCGCGGCCCTGAACACCGCGATGCGCATCTCCACCGAGCGCAAGACCGGCTGGGTACGGCAGCTGCGGCTGTCGGCGCTGCCGAGCTGGGGCTATGTCACGGCGAAGATCGCGGCCGCGGCGGCGGCGACCCTGCCGGCGATCCTGGCGGTGTTCATCCTGGGAGCCGCGCAGGGCGTGCACCTGTCGGCGCTCACCTGGATCGGGCTGGTGCTGGCGCTGTGGGTGGGGGCGTTCGTCTTCTCCGCCCTGGGCGTGGCCATCGGCTACATGGCGCCGCCGGACGGGGTCCAGCCGATCGTGATGATCTTCTACATCGGCATGGCCTTCCTCGGCGGCACCTGGTTCGCCATCAGCGGCACCTTCGGGAAGATCGCGGGCTGGACGCCGATCGCGCTCTACAACGAGCTGGGCCGCACGGTCGAGCTCGGCGGCTCGGTGAACGTCGGCCACATGATCGCGCTGGCCGCCTACCTGGTGGCCTTCATCGGCCTGGCGGCGAGCCTGTACCGGCGGGACAAGCAGGCCGCGTGAACCGGAGGGCCGAGGCCTCGGCCTGAACCACGCTGAACGTGCCGGCGACGCCCGGGCGCCCTCCACGGCGCCCGGGTAGCGTCGGTACGGGTGTTCGACCGCGGAGGCGCCCGGGGCGCGGATTCGGGGGAATCGGAATGACAGGCAGACGGACGCCGGGCGCCGGGGAGGGCGTGGAGCCCGAGCCGGGCGCGAGGTCCGCCCCCGGCGCGAGGCCCGGGGCGGGCGCGAGGTCCGGGGCGGGCCGGGCGCGGCGCGCGTTGGGCCGCGGGCTGGACGGGTTGCTCCGCGGGTTGCGGTGGGACGCCGGTCCGGGCGTGGGCGAGCGGCCGCAGAACCGCCGCCAGACGGTGATCAAGGCCGCCTGGATGACGCTGTGGACCCTCTACCTCGCGGTCCCGCTGCAGGACCTGGCGAGCGGGCGGTACTCGACGGTGACCACGGTGCTCGGCGCGGTGGCGCTGGCCGTCTTCCTGGTCGCCTACCTGGGGCTGGTGCTGCTGCGCGGGATCCGCAGCCAGGGCTTCACGCCACGGGTGGCGGCGGTGCTGGCGGTGCTGCCGGTGATCGCCGTGGCCACCACGGCGGCCATGGGCGCGGACTGGGTCACCCTCTTCGTCTACGTCAGCGTCACCATGGCGGCGGTCCTGCCGCCCGCCTACGCGGCCACCGGCGTCATCGGCACGACGCTGGCCTGCCTGATCACCGGCCTCGCCGCGGACGCGCAGTCGGAGGGCGGCAGCTTCTACCCGCTGGTCTTCGCCACGCTGCTGGCCGGGATGGCGATGGTGGGACTCCAGCGGCTGATCCGCACCATGGGCGAGCTGCGCGAGGCGCGCGAGGCGGTGGCGCACCTGGCCGCCGCCGAGGAGCGCCTGCGGCTCGCCCGGGACCTGCACGACCTGCTCGGCCACTCGCTCTCGCTGATCACCCTCAAGTCCGAGCTCACCGGCCGGTTCATGGACCAGGACCGGGACGAGGACGCCCGCGTGCAGGTGGCGGACATCGAGCGGATCAGCCGCCAGGCGCTGGTGGACGTGCGGGAGGCCGTCGGCGGCTACCGGCGGCCGAAGCTGGCGGTGGAGCTGGCGGCGGCCCGCACCGCCTGTGCCGCCGCCCGGATCGACCTGGACGCCGACCCCCGGATCTCGGCCCCGCGCGCCGGGCTCGGGGCGGACGGCGAGGGCGCGCTGGCCTGGGCGCTGCGCGAGGCGGTCACGAACACCGTGCGGCACAGCGGCGCCCGGCGCTGCTCGGTCCGGCTCGTCGAGCTGTCGGCGGCGGACGCGCGGGCCGCGGGGATCGCCGGCGGGGCGGCGGTGGCGCTGGAGGTGACCGACGACGGCGAGGGTCCGGGCGGGACGGCGGGGGCCGGGGTGGACGCTCGCGGCGATGCCGGTGCCGGGGCGGATGCCGGTGCCGGGGCTGGTGCGGACGTCGGTGCCGGTGCGGGGAGCGGCGCGGCGGTGGTGGCCGGGAACGGGTTGACCGGGCTGTGCGAGCGGCTGGCACTGGTGCACGGCCGGCTGGAGACCGGACCCGGCCGGGGCGGGCGCGGGTTCCGGCTGCGCGCCGTCGTCCCGCTCGCCGCGGCGGAGGGCGCCGTCGAGGGGCCCGATGACCACCTGGTGGAACGCGGTACCGCCGCCGGCCGATGATGTGTGAGACTCCGGCCATCCGAATGGCGGGATGATTCGTCTCACCATTCGGTCACTCACTCATCGGGACGCCGCCGTGGGAGGGCCGGGAGATGACCGCCGCCGCACACGAGACGAACGAACGCCACGCGCCGCCCGCCGCCGGGCCCGCCCGGGAGCCGGCGCCGGGCGCGGACCTCGGCGGTCGGCGCTGGCTGATGCTGGCGCTCGGGACGGCGGCGCAGACCGCCGCCTTCGCCTTCGTCTACGGCGTCCCCTACCTGGTCCCGGCGCTGCGGGCGCGGGAGGGGCTGGACCTGGCGCAGTCCGGGCTGGTGGTGGCCTGCCCCACGGCCGGCCTGCTGGTCACGCTGGTGGCCTGGGGCGCGGCGGCCGACCGCTGGGGCGAGCGGGTGGTGCTGGCGAGCGGCCTGGGGCTGTCCACGCTGGCCATGTTCGGCGCGGCCGCGGTGCACGGGCCGGTGCTGCTGGGGCTGATGTGCGCGCTGGCGGGCGCGGCGGGGGCCTCGGTCTCGGCCGCCGGGGGACGCGTGGTGCTGGGCTGGTTCGCGGCCCGGGAGCGCGGACTGGCGATGGGGGTGCGGCAGACGGCGACCCCGCTGGGCATGGCCATCGCGGCGCTGAGCGTGCCGCCGCTGGCCGGCCGGTACGGCCTCGGCGGCGCGCTGCTGCTGCTCGCGGCGCTGAACGGGGTGGTGACCGTGCTGGTCGCGCTGCTGGTGGTGGACCCGCCGAGGCCGGCGCCGAAGCCCCGCGCCGACCGGGCGGGGGGCCAGGCCGAGGAGCCGCGGCCGGTCTCGCCCTACCGCTCGGCGGCGCTGTGGCGGATCCACGCGGCGAGCGCGCTGATGGTCTGGCCGCAGTTCACCATGGGCGCCTTCGGCCTGGTCTTCCTCACCGACGTGCGGCACTGGGACGCCGGCTCGGCCGGCCGGCTGATGGCCGCCGGACAGGTGGTGGGCGCGCTCAGCCGGGTGCTGGTCGGCCGCTGGTCGGACCGTGCGGGCAGCAGGCTGGGGCCGATGCGGAAGCTGGCGGTGGTGGTCGCGGTGCTGTCGGGGGCGCTGGCGCTGTGCGCGGTGTGGCCGAGCTGGGCGGCGGAGGTGGTGCTGGTGGCGGTCTGCGGGCTGGCCGCCTCCACCAACGGGCTGTCCTTCACCTCGGTCGCCGAGCTGGCCGGGCCGCGCTGGGCGGGCCGGGCGCTGGGCGTGCAGAACACCGGGCAGAACCTCACCGCCTCGCTGACCCCGCCGCTGGTCGGGGCGCTGATCACGGCCACCGGCTACGCCCCGGCCTTCGCCCTGGCCGCCCTGCTGGCCCTGGCCGCGGTCCCGGTCACCCCACGCCGCTGAACTGCGCCGCGCGCGCCGCGCGCTGCCTGCGCTGCTCGCGCCGCGCGGCCCGTGCTGCCCGCGCGTCCCGTGCTGCCCGCGCGTCCCGTGCTGCCCGCGCTGCTCGCGCTGCCCGCGCGTCCCGTGCTGCCCGCGCTGCTCGCGCTGCCCGCGCTGCTCGCGCTGACCGCGCTGCTCGCGCTGACCGCGCTGCCTGAGCTGCTCGCGCTGACCGCGCTGCTCGCGCCGCGCGGCCCGTGTTGACCGCGCTGCCCGCGCCGCTAGCGCTGCCCCCGCCGCGCGCTGCCTGTGCTGCCCCCGCCGCGCGCTGCCTGCGCTGCTCGCCCCGTGCGCTGCCTGCGCTGCTCGCCCCGTGCGCTGCCTGCGCTGCCTGCGCTGCTCGCCCCGCGCGCTGCCTGCGCTACCTGCGCTGCTCGCGCCCGCGCCGCTAGCGCTTGCCCGCGCCGAGCGCTGCCCGCGCTGCCCGCGCGCCGCCCGCGCCGCGCCGCCCGCCCTCGCCGCGCGCGCCGACGCGTGGCGGTTCGCGGGGGGCCGGCGGGGTCATCCAGGGCCCCCGCCCGCCTCCTGCCCGGTCGTTGTGCCGGGCGGGAGGTAGGCGGCGCGGGTGGGGCGGGGCGCCGCGACCCGTACGCTTCTGCGCATGAGCGAGAACGATCGGGCGCGGCGGATCCGGGTCCTGCTCGCGGAGGACCAGGCGATGGTGCGGGAGGCGCTGGCCGCCCTGCTCGGGCTGGAGGGCGACATCGACGTGGTCGCCCAAGTCGCGCGCGGCGACGAGGTGGTGGCCGCGGCGCGGCGGGCCGGGGTCGAAGTCGCGCTGCTGGACATCGAGATGCCGGGGCTGAGCGGGATTGACGCGGCCGGGCGGCTGCGCAGGGAGCTCCCGGAGTGCCGGATCGTCATCCTCACCACCTTCGGCCGCCCCGGCTACCTGCGCCGGGCGATGGAGTCGGGCGCCGACGCCTTCCTGGTGAAGGACGCGCCGGCGGCCCAACTCGCCGACGCGGTACGGCGGGTGCTGCGCGGCGAGCGGGTCATCGACCCGACGCTGGCGGCCGCGGCGCTGGCCGAGGGCGCCAACCCGCTCACCACCCGCGAGCGGGACGTGCTGGGCGCCGCCGCCGACGGCTCGGTCAACGCGGAGATCGCCCGCCGGCTGCACCTCTCCGAGGGCACCGTGCGCAACTACCTGTCGATGGCGATCCAGAAGACGCAGGCGCGGAACCGGGCCGAGGCGGTCCGGATCGCCCGGGAGAAGGGCTGGTTGTGACCGGCGCGCGGGGCTGATCCTCGCGCCGGGAGCGCGAGCCGCGCGCGGGGCGTGCTGGCCAGGCCCGGGCGCGGGAGGGGCGAGCGCGGGAGGCAGCCCGGACCGCTCAGCCGTAGACGGTGAGCACGGCACCGTCGATCTCGACCACCCGCCCCGCCATCGCGCCGGTGCGCAGCTCCTCCAGGCAGCGCCGGAACAGCTCCATCTCCTCGGTCCCCAGCACGGCCGAGGCCAGGTCCAGCACGTCCGCGAGGGACTCGTCGGTCAGCACCGCGGGCAGCTCGCCGGAGAGCAGGACCACATGCTCGCCTGAACGCGCCCGCACCACCGCGGTGGTCGGGCCTCCCTGGACGATCAGCACGCTTCCCCCTGACCCGGAGAATCCGTGGCCCCTCAGGCACTTCGGGCCGAACCAGACGATAGACCGGTATCGCTCGTCCGAGTGACAGACGCGGGCGATTCGCACGGTGGTGTGGAAAAGCCCGGCGAGCGCAACCCCGCGGGCTCGCGGAGCGTCCGCCGGGAGGCCTCAGGCCCCGGCGCCACCGGCGGGCCCGCCGACGGCGCCCTCGCCGCCGGAGCCTCCGCGGCCGGAATCCCCGCCCGCGTCGCCTTCGCCGCGCCGCAGCAGCGACTGCACCAGCGCGGTGACGTGCCGGCGGTCCTCGGGGGAGAGCCGCTGGACGCTGGCGATCAGCGTGTCCACCTCCGGGTCGGCCGTGCCGTCGGCCGCGGGGCCGGCGTAGATCTGGATCCCGCAGGCCTCGGCCGCCGCCCGGCGGATGGTCTCCGACGGCAGTTCCAGCCCCTTGGCGAGCCCCTCCAGCGTGGCCGGTTGCGGCATCCGCACCATGCGCTCGGTGGTGGCCAGGTGGTGGACGGTGGACCGCGGGATGCCCCCGCGCCGCGCGACCTCCCCGTAGGACCAGCCGTGGAGTTCCAGCCGCTCTCGGATCAACTGCTGCATGGCGTTGGACACGTGACGGCTCGCTCCCTGCGTAGGCCTGCGGCGGTGGCCCGGGTCGGTGGCCCAAGTCTAGGGCCGGGGACGATCAGCGGCCCGGGACCGATCTCGTCCGTGAATTTCTGAACACGGTTCTCACCTGCTGTTCGGTGGCTCTGGGTAGCTCGTTGGGCACGGAAAGTTTCCGGAAGTGCTTGCGTCGCGGAGCGGTGTCCCGCTACTGTCCAATCTCGTTGGACGGCTCGTCCGACTGTGTTGGACGGATGGCGCTCCCTGTCGCGCCGCCGCCCGCGAACCGTTCTGACGATCCGTCAGTTGCCGGTTTCCCGAGAGCCAGTGTTTCCAGAGAGGACGTCCCATGAGCATGAACACGAACGAGCTGGACGCGGAGTCCGCCGAGCTGCTGCCCGGGCGTGAGGCGCTCAGCACGCTCAACTTCACGTTCTACCGCTCCACCAACGTGAGCAAGCACGTGGCGCACGTGGCCGCGGCCAACAACTCGGCCTCCATCAGCCAGTTCTCGCCCTACGCCGTCACCCAGTCCGAGGCGCAGCAGTCCATCAACATCGCGCAGTGAGACCCCCGTGCGCCCCCGTCCTGGGCAGGGGCTGGGGCGCACGGGCTCGGCGGGGGCGGGGGCCCCTCGGGGGAACCACGGAAGGGGTCGCAGATGACCGCGGTCGGTGATCGCGAACACAGCCGCCACAGGCGCGTGCGCGGGCGCGGACGGGGGGCCGCTGCCGCCTCCGGCCCTGCGCCGGACGTCGTGCCGGCGGCTCGACCGGAACCGACCTTCCTGCCGGCGCCGCCGACCCCGGCGCCGGCGGCGGAAGACGCGGTCGGCCCCCGAGCGGCCACCGTCCGGCCCCCGAACCCCGCTCCCGGCCCCGCCCCCCTGCCCGGGGGCGGGGCCACCCCCGGCGGCTCCGAGCCGCGCGCGGCCGGTGCCGGCGCGGCCGGTCCGAGCGCGGCCGGTCCGAGCGCCGATCCGGGGCTCCACGACCCGGGCCTGTCCATCCTGAGCGGAACCGGGTTGGGCAGCCTCACCTGGGGCGTGCCCCGGCCGACTCCACCGCCCTGGCCCGGCCCCGCCGTCTCGGGACCCGCCGTCTTCGGTCCCGCCGTTTCCGGCCCCGCCGTCTCCGGGCCGGGGAGTGGAGCCGCGGTGCCCTGGGGGGCACCCCCTGACGGCCTGCCCGTCGCCCCGTCTCCGGTAGGGGCCCCGATCGCTCTCGGGGCCCGGGAAGCGCCGGAACCAGCGGAGGCGGCCGATCCCCCCGCTCCTGCCGTGCGGGAGGTGTTCCCGGTACCGAGGCTGAGTGCCGGGCTGCGCCTGCACGGGCAGTTCCGGGGGTCCGGGTTCAGCGAACCCCGGTACATCGTCCGCCGCGGCGACGGGCAGGTCCTCCAACTCTCGCGCCTGCTCTACCTGGTGGCCGGCGCACTGGACGGCGTGCGCGACCTGGAGGGGGTCTCGCACCGGGTCAGTGCCGAGTACGGCCGCGAGTTGAGTGCCGAGAACATCGCCTACCTGATCGAGCGCAAGCTCGAACCGCTCGGTGTCACCGTCCCGTTGGGCCGTGATCCCGACGACCCGGACCACGGTGAGGTGGAGCGGGCCCCGCGCTCCGACCTGCTGCTGGCGCTCAAGTTCCACCGGGTGATCCTGCGCGAGGCCGCGGTCGACCGGGTCTCCCGCGCGCTCGCCTGGCTGCACCGCGCGCCCGTGGTGGTGCTGGTGCTGCTCGGCATGCTGGCGCTGGACGCCTGGCTGTTCGGCTCCTTCGGCGCGATCACGCCGGTACTGCGCGTGCTGGACCAACCGGTGCTGCTGCTCGGGGTGTTCGCGCTCACCGTCGCCTCGCTGGTGTTCCACGAGTTCGGGCACGCCTCCGCCTGCCGCTACGGCGGCGCCCGGCCCGGCTGCATCGGCTGCGGGATCTACCTGGTCTGGCCGTCGCTGTACACCGACGTCACCGACGTCTACCGGATCGGGCGCGGCGGCAGGATCCGCACCGACCTCGGCGGCGTCTACTTCAACCTCGTCTTCATGCTCGCCCTCACCGGGCTCTACTTCGCCACCGGCCAGCAGTTCCTGCTCGGCGCCGTCTACCTCGGGCACTTCGAGGTGCTGGAGCAGCTGATGCCGTTCATGCGGCTGGACGGCTACTACATCCTCGGCGACCTGGCCGGCATCGCCGACCTGTACGGGAAGATCAGGCCGATCCTGCTCGGCATGCTCCCCGGCCGGCCGGTGCCGCCGGAGGTGGCCGGCCTCAAGCGCTCCTCGCGGATCATCGTCACGGCCTGGGTGCTCTGCATGGTCCCGCTGCTGCTCGGCGACCTCGGCTACGCGCTGTGGAACCTGCCGCGCATCCTGACCACCGGCGCCCGCTCGCTCAGCGACCAACTGGTGGGCACAGCACAGGCGTTCGGGCACGCGCAGATCGCCGCCGGGCTGCTCGGGGTGATCGGCAGCGTGATGCTGGTCTGCCCGCTGCTCGGTATGACGTACCTGTCCGTGCGGCTCGGCGCCCGGCTGGCCCGGGCCGCCGTCAGCGGGACCGCCGGCCGCCCGCGCACCCGGCTGGCCCTGGCCGGCGCAGGGCTGGCCGGAGTCGCCGCCCTCGGCTGGGCCTGGGCCGGCGGGATCACGCCGCAGCCGCTGCCGCCCACCCGTCCGATCGTCCCCGTCCTGCAGCCGAACGCGCCGAGCGCCCCGGCGACCCGGGCGCCGCGCCCGGCGGCACCACCGGCGGCGCCGAGCCGGCCCGCGACGGGGCCGTCGGCGCGGGCATCCGTCTCGCCCTCGCCGGCTCCCGCCACCCACGCGGCCACCGCGTCGCCCTCGGCCACGCCGACCCGTTCCCGCTCCGCCTCGCCGAGCGCGAGCCCGTCGCCGTCCGCGGCCTCGCCGTCGGCGGGCGCCTCACCCGGCGCGGGCGAGGCCTCGCCCACCAGCCCGCGGCCCTCGCCCTCGCGGACCCGCCCGCGTCCGAGCCGGAGCCCGACGGGCCGGCCGACCGAGTCCGCAGGGCCCAGCCCGAGCCCCAGCGGCTCGCCGAGCCCGGGCCCCGGCCAGGGCGGCGCCGGGCCCGCCGGGTAGCCCGGCGCCCGCGCCCGCAGGCTCCCGATCCGACCGCCCGATCCGACCCCGCTCCGATCCACCCGATCCGCCCATCCGCTCCGGAGGTAGACCGATGACCGACACACCCGACCGGCAGCCGGCCCACGCCCGGCCACACGCCGCGCGCCACCGCAAGTACCGCATGACGCTCGGCCGCCGCACCGTCCGCTTCGGCATGCTCGCCACCGCCGGGCTGGCCGGCCTCGCCACCGCGGGTACCGCGCAGGCGGAGGGCCTGCACAACGACGTGGGCGTCACCATCGACGACGCGATGGCCCGCTCGAGCGTCGTGCACCCCGACGACGCCGACGGGTCCTTCACCGTCCACCAGCTCGGCACGGTCGTCGGCGCCAGCGTGCACAACCACGCCACCGCCCGCTCGGTCGCCTGCGACCCTCGGCGGCCCTGCCGCGCGATCGCGCTCTCGTTCCAGATCGACCTGATGTCCGGCACGAACATCCGCCTGCACGCCGACAACGCGAGCACGGCGGAGAACCTGCACTGCGCGGGTTGCCAGACCTTCGCCGGCGCCTGGCAGTTCGTCGTCGACACCGCCGGGCCGTTCCGGCTCGACGCCGCCACCCAGCGCCGACTCGACGCCCTGCACCGGCAGTTGAACACGCTGGTGTGGTCGGACAAGTCGGCCGCCGAGGTGCAGACCGAGGCCGACGCGCTGGCCGCGCAGGTCGGCGATGTCCTCAAGACGGCGGTGGCGCAGGCGCCGAAGACCGCGCCGCGATCCGCGCTCTGGTCAGGACCGGAATTCCGGCCCAGCGTACGGACGTTCCGCCAGGTCCACCGCTGACGCGCGCCTCGAAGGTCGGGCGGCCCGGCCCGAACGCGGCCCGGTGCCCGCTCGGTTGGTCCGCTCAGTTGAGCCGGTGCCGGGCCGCCTGCGCCTCCCGCCGTACCCGAGCGGCGGATTCGCGGTCGAAGGTGTCCAGGATCGTGGCGAACGCCTCCATCTCCTTCGCGCCCTCGACGAACCGCCCGGTCTTCACCAGCAGTTCGCCGCGTTCCAGGCGCAGCTGCGCCGGGTGCCGGGGGAGCAGCAGGGACAGCTCGGTCGCCCACAGCTGCACCCGGGCGTGCTCCGGCCGGGCCGCCGCCCAGCTGCGCACGTTGCCGAGGACCCGCAGCACGACGTCCAGCGGCTCGGCCGGGCTCAGCAGGTCCGGCGTCATGGTCTGCCCGCTGCGGCTGCACAGCTCGGCCGCGTCCGCGTAGCTGAGCAGCCGGCCGCCGTGGAAGGGGTCGGCCAGCACATGAGAGCCGCGCAGGTCGCCGACCCCGACCACGAAGTGCCCGGGCAGCGCCACCGGATGCACCGGCAGCCCGAGCCGGCGGCCGACCTCCGTCCACACCAGCGAGAGCATGATCGGCAGCCCGCGGCGGCGGCGCAGCACCCGGTGCAGCAGCGAGGAGTCGAGATACCGGTAGGCGCCGGGGCCGCCGCGGAACTCCGCGGCCCCGGCCAGCGCCCCGGCGAGACGGCTCACCAGGACCGAGGGCTCCAGCCCGGGATCGTCGCAGCCGGCCTCCCCGGCGGCGAAGGCCAGCCGGTCCAGCATCCGCAGCCAGTGCGCGAGCACGGTGTCCAGCCGGGTGCCGATCGGCGCCCCCAGCTCGGGATCCTCCTCGCAGCCGATCAGCAGGCACAGCAGGGCCGGGTCGGGTGCGGCAGCGCGTGCCTCCGTCGCGAACCGCGCCCGGCTCTCCTCGCTCATGGCGCCGGATTCTAGGCGCTCCGGGCGCCCGGACCGCTCACGGGGACGCGCCGTCAGCCTCCCGCGCGGCGGTAGCGGTAGGCGTGGTGCAGGTCGAAGCCGAGCCGCTCGTACAGGGCCAGCGCGGGCGTGTTGTCCGCCTCGACCTGGAGCACGACCAGGTCGGCGCCCTCGGCGGCGGCCCGCAGCGCGAGTGCCCGCATCACGGCGACCGCCAGACCCCGGCGGCGCATCGCCGGCGCCACCTCGACGGCGGCGAGATGCGCCCAGCGGCCGACCACCGCGCAGCGGCCGATGGCGACCGGGCCGCCGTCCTCCGCCTGCCCCTCCGGCGCGTCCACGGCGGCGAACCAGACCGACGGGCCGCCCCGCAGCACCGCGGACGCGCCCTCCGGGCTGGAGGCGGCCTGGTGGTAGCGGGCGAACCAGCCGTCCGAGGGCTCGCGCGTCACGCGGACCGGGCCGCCGGCGGCAGGACCGCCGGCGGCAGGACCGCCGGCGGCAGGACCGCCGGCGGCAGGACCGCCGGCGTTCTGACCGGCCGTCAGGGCGACCAGCGGCGCGGTGAGCACCCGGCTGGGCGTCTCGGGGGTCCAGCCGCGCGCCGCCAGCCCCTCGTCCGCCGGGCTGCCGCTCACCACTTGGGCGAGCGCGGGCAGCCCGCGCTCGGCGTAGAAGCCGCGCACCCGGGCCTCCGCGGTCTCCAGGCCCACCTCGTCCTCGTCCGGCGGCAGCGCCGAGTTGGCGCGCCGGGTGAAGCCGCCGGCCGCGCGCAGCGTCCAGCCCTCCGGCGTCCGGAGGGTCTCGGTCGGCGGCCAGGCCCGCGAGCAGATCTCCTGCAGCTCGCCGGGGGCCGGCGCGAGGTGCGCGGCCACCGCCCCGTGCTGCCCGCCGCGCCGCCGCACCGGCGGGGGCGGGACCACCTTCCCGGCCGCCAGCTCGGCCTCCGCGACCCGCACCAGCGCCCCGTCGCGGGTCTCGACCTCCAGCACTCCTCCCTCCCAGGCGCGTAGCGTTCCCAGCACGTCGGAGTAGGCCGGCCCACCGGTCCCGCCGCCGAGCCGGCGCCGCACGGAGACCCGTCGTCCCAGGTCATCCGGGGTGATCCGGAGGGCACTGGGGCCGGGCGCGGGGGACTGAGCCGACATGGGTGGTACCTCCTGTGCATCCGACGACCCGGAACCGCGATACTAAGGGCGGGCATCGACGACGACGCGCTCCCGGCGCGGATCCAGCCCCACTGAGGAGGAACGACAGCGTGACCTACGTCATCGCGCAGCCTTGTGTCGACGTGAAGGACAAGGCGTGCATCGAGGAGTGCCCCGTCGACTGCATCTACGAGGGCCAGCGGTCCTTGTACATCCACCCCGACGAGTGCGTGGACTGCGGGGCGTGTGAGCCGGTCTGTCCGGTCGAGGCCATCTTCTACGAGGACGACACCCCGGAGGAGTGGAAGGACTACTACAAGGCGAACGTCGAGTTCTTCGACGACCTGGGCTCCCCGGGCGGCGCCTCCAAGCTCGGCCTGATCGAGCGCGACCACCCGTTCGTCGCGGCGCTCCCGCCGCAGAACCAGTGACCGGCCTGCCCGACGGTCCCAGCAGCACGACGCCGGCGCCGTCCTCCGGTTCCGACCGGGGGGCGGCGCGGCCCGTTTCCACGGTCGCCGAACTGCTGCCGGTCTTCCCCTGGGACCGCCTGGAGCCCTACAAGGCGCGGGCCGCGGCGCACCCGGACGGGATCGTCGACCTGTCCGTCGGTACGCCGGTGGACCCGGTGCCGGAGCTGGTGCAGCAGGTGCTGCGCGACTCCTCCGACCGCCCCGGCTACCCGACGGTGTGGGGGACCGCCGCCTACCGTGCGGCGATCCTCGGCTGGGCGGGGCGCCGGCTGGGCGCCACCGCGCTGACCGAGCGCGGGGTGCTGCCGGTGGTCGGCTCCAAGGAGCTGGTGGCCTGGCTGCCGGTGCAGCTCGGGCTCGGCCCGGGCGACGTGGTGGCCTTCCCGCGGCTGGCCTACCCCACCTACGAGGTGGGCGCCCGCCTGGCGCGCGCCGACGTCGCCACCTATGCCGACGACCCGCGTGAGCTCGACGAGGAGACCCAGGCCCGGCTGCGGCTGGTCTGGCTGAACTCGCCGTCCAACCCGACCGGGCGCGTCCTGCCCGCCGGGCGGCTGCGCGAGATCGTCGCCTGGGCGCGCGAGCGCGGCGTGCTCATCGCCTCCGACGAGTGCTACCTGGAGCTGGGCTGGGAGGCCGACCCGGCCTCCGTCCTGCACCCGGACGTCTGCGGCGGGTCCTACGAGGGCCTGCTCGCGCTGCACTCGCTCTCCAAGCGGTCCAACCTGGCCGGCTACCGCGCGGCGTTCCTGCTCGGCGACCCCGGGCTGCTGCACGCGCTGCTCCAGGTCCGCAAGCACGGCGGCATGATGACGGCGGCCCCGGTGCAGGACGCCGCGGCGGCCGCGCTGGCCGACGACGCGCACGTCGCCGAGCAGCGCGAGCGCTACGCCCGCCGCCGCGCGGCGCTGCGCAAGGCGCTGGAGGGCTCCGGCTTCCGGGTCGAGCACTCCGAGGCCAGCCTCTACCTGTGGGCGACCCGCGAGGAGTCCTGCTGGGACACCGTGGCCGCGCTGGCGGACCTCGGCATCCTGGTGGCGCCCGGCGAGTTCTACGGCGAGGACGGCGCGCGCTTCGTCCGTGTGGCCTTCACCGCGACCGACGAGCGGGTCGACGCGGCGGTCTCCCGCCTGGCGCGCTGACGCGCCACCCGCGCTGCCTCTACGACGCGGCGGGGTGCGGACCTGGTCATCAGGTCCGCACCCCGCCGCGTCCGTTTCCGCGCCGCCGATGCCCCGGCGGCCGGCGTGCCGGCGGCCGACCGGTCGTCAGCCGACCGGCAGGACCGAGGTCAGTCCGCCGACCACGGGCAGCGAACCCGCGCTCGGCAGCGAGCTCGCACCCGGCAGCGAGCCGACCACCGGCACCGCGCTCAGCGGGGAGGAGGCGGGCTGCGCCTGGGAGGCCGGCTGCGAGGCGCCGGCGGGCAGCTTGCTCTCGACGGCGTTGCCCAGGTCGGGCAGCGAGCTGAGGCTGTTCGCGCCGGACAGGCCCGAGACGGGGGACGTCGACGGCGCCGGGATCGCGCGGTTCGCGGACCCGCCGGTCAGCCCGCCGACCACCGGCAGCTGACTGGTGGGGAGCTGGCTGGTCGGCAGCTGGCTGGTGGGCAGCGAGCCGGAGAGCTGCTCGACGGTGCTGAGAGGGGTGCCCACGCCCGTCCCGGTGGTGGGCAGCGCGCGGGTCGAGCCGAGGTTGTTGCTGTTCGCGGCGCTCGCGGCGGAGCCGAGCGCCTGCGTGGTCTGACCGGCCGCGTCCGCCAGCGACAGCGGCGTCGCCGGGATCGCGGAACGCGCCGCGGCGCCGGCGATGTCGGCGAGGGTCGGCACGCCGCTCTTCACCGCCTCGCTCCCGACGGTGCCGAGCTGCTGGCCGGTGCCGTGCGCGGTGCCCTGGACGGCGGTCCCGAGGTGGTCGGCGCTGAGGGCGCTGGTGCTGTTGCTGAGCCCACCCAGGTCCGAGGTCGGCAGGTCCGCGGCGTGCGCCGAGCCTGCTGCGGCGGCCACCGGGGCCGCACCGGCAGCGACGACCAGCGCGGCCTGGACGATCCGGCGCTTGAGGGGGTGAGACATGGTGCTCCTAACGGAGAAGCGGACAGATCCCGTCCGTCGGTCGGACGTGGTGATTACCGCCTCAGGAGCGCGAAGGTTGCGGGGACGTCAGGTAAAGCCTTCGCCAAGCGGGCGCCTCGTTCGCCCGGAATGTACCGATCCGGCGCGGGCGTCCGGAGATCGACAGAAACGTCTCAGCAGGGATGAAGGCGCCGTCAGGCCGCCTTCGCACTCCCTTCATGCCCCGCGCGCGGGGATGGCCCGTCCGGACGTGCCCCACGTCAAGGACGGTTGACGTCCCTCACTCGGCCGAGCGCGTTCCGGGCGCGGCCCGGACCCGTTCCGCGCGCGTTCGGGGTTCGTTCGGCCGGCGTTCAGGACGCCTGCGTGCTCTGCGCCCCGGCCGCCACCGTGATCCGCACCGCGGCTCCGGCCGGCGCCGCCGGGTCGGCCACCCAGCCCTTGGGGGAGTCCGCGCGGGTGCCCTTCCAGACCTTGCCGTCGTAGCCGACCTCGGAGAGGTGCAGTGAGGCCGCGTGCGCGACCGCCCACTGGGCCAGCGCCCAGCCGGCCGAGGAGCCGGCGTCCGCCCCGGACGCCTTCGGCCGCGCCTCCAGCACCAGGCCCTTCCGCGCGGCGGCGTCGGAGCCCGAGCCGGACCCCGAGCCCGATCCCTGGGAGGTGCCGGCGGCGGGAGCCGCGGAGACCGCGACCGCGCCCGCCCCGAACTCGTGCGTCAGCGCCGTCGCCACCGCCCTGCCGCCCGGCTGGAGCCCGTCGGAGCCCACCGGCCCGGCCGCCGCCGTGCCCACGTCGTTCAGCTGGCAGCTGACCGCCCCCGGGCTGGTCCCGGTGAGCGCCTGGGCCAGGATCGTCGCGTCCGACTCGTGCTGCGCGTACGCGTCGGGGTAGCCGCTGTGCTGCACGGCCTGGGCGGCCTCGGTCAGCGGGATGTCGGTGTAGTCGGGGACCTTGACCAGCGCGTCGAGGAACCTCCCGGTCGCGTAGACCGGGTCCGCGATCTTGTCGGCGGAGCCCCAGCCCTGCGACGGCCGCTGCTGGAACAGGCCCACCGAGTCCCGGTCGCCGGCCGTCAGGTTCTCCAGGCGCGACTCCTGCATAGCCGTGGCCAGCGCGATCGCCACCGCGCGCTGCGGCAGCGCCCGGCTGTCCGCGACCGCCGTGATGGTGGCCGCGTTCGCCATCTGGTCCGGGGCCAGCAGCACGACGCCCTTCGCGGTGTCCGCCTCGCACTGCACGGTCACCGGCAGCAGCGTGCCCTTGCGCAGCTCCAGCACGGCCGCGGCCGCCAGGACGGCGACGGCGAGCAGGATCGCGAGCACCCAGCGCCCGCGGCGGCGCTTGCGGCCGCCGGCGGTCTGCAGGGCGGTGCTGCCCTCGGCCGCGTCCATCAGATCGCTCAGCCCCACCTGGCGTTCCTTCCCGGATCCCCGCGCCACCGCTTCCGTCCCCGTGGCCCTCGCGCGTATGCGGAGCCACACCGTACCGATTCGGACGCCCGTCCGGCGCCCCCGGTTCGGGGTGTGGCGGAAGCTATCACCGGGTTCTCAGGAAGGCACAACCCGGCGCCACCTCCGCGCCACCCGCGCACCCCCGGGCGCACCCCCTCTAGGCTGGCCGTATGACCCGCACGGAGCCGCCCGCCCTGGACCTGTCGCTGCCCGCCGACGAGCTGACCGCCGCCCTCGTCGACATCCCCTCGGTGAGCGGTGACGAGCGCCTGCTCGCCGACGCCGTGGAGACCGCCCTGCGCGCCCTCCCGCACCTGGAGGTGCTGCGGGACGGCGACGCCGTGGTCGCCCGCACCCGCCTCGGCCGCGCCGAGCGGGTCCTGCTCGCTGGGCACCTGGACACCGTCCCGATCGCGGACAACCTGCCCTCGCGGATCGAGGGCGACCTGATCCACGGCTGCGGCACCTCCGACATGAAGGCCGGCGTCGCCGTCCAGCTGAAGATCGCCGCCGGGGTCCCGGACCCCAACCGCGACCTGACCTTCGTGTTCTACGACTGCGAGGAGGTCGAGGCCGCCCGCAACGGGCTGGCCCGGTTGGCCCGCAACCACCCCGAGTGGCTGGCCGCCGACTTCGCCGTGCTGATGGAGCCGAGCAGCGGCCGGGTCGAGGGCGGCTGCCAGGGCACCCTGCGGGTCGAGGTGCGCACCAGCGGGCGGCGCGCCCACTCCGGGCGCTCCTGGCTCGGCGAGAACGCGATCCACGCCGCCGCGCCGGTCCTCGCCCGGCTCGCCGCGTACGAGCCGCGGCTGCCGGTGATCGACGGCCTGGAGTACCACGAGGGCCTGAACGCGGTCCGGATCGAGGGCGGGGTGGCCGGCAACGTCATCCCCGACGCCTGCACGGTGACGGTCAACTACCGCTTCGCGCCGGACCGTTCGGAGGAAGAGGCGCTCGCGCACGTCCGCGCGGTGTTCGAGGGCTTCGAGGTGGTGCTCACCGACAGCGCGCCCGGCGCCCTGCCCGGGCTCTCGCACCCCGCCGCGGCCGCCTTCGTCGCCGCCACCGGGTCCCGTCCCGAGGCCAAGTTCGGCTGGACCGACGTGGCCCGCTTCGCCGCGCTCGGCGTGCCCGCGGTCAACTACGGCCCCGGCGATCCCAACCTCGCCCACACCAAGGAGGAGCACTGCTCGCGCTCCGCGGTCGTCGAGTGCGAGCAGCGGCTGCGCGGCTGGCTGACGGCGCGCTGAAGTCGCTGAACGCGAAGGGGAAGTTCAGGCCGCCGTCACCGGGGGTCACTACCATGCGTTCATGACGGACATGACGGAGAAGGGCCCGGGACGGGCTCACAAGCAGCCGGTGAAGTACCGCGGACCGGTCCTGCTGCGCGGCTCGCAGATCGACAGCGGCACCACCGACCAGCGCCTGCTGGACAGCGCCGGCTCGGCGGACTGGCTGCACACGGACCCCTGGCGGGTGCTGCGCATCCAGTCGGAGTTCGTGGAGGGCTTCGGCGCCCTCGCCGAGATCGGCCCGGCGATCAGCGTCTTCGGCTCGGCCCGCACCCCCGCCGACTCGGACGAGTACCGGGCCGGCGTCGAGCTCGGCCGCGCGCTGGCCGAGGCCGGCTACGCGGTGATCACTGGCGGCGGGCCCGGCGTGATGGAGGCCGCGAACCGAGGGGCGCAGGAGGCCGGCGGGACCTCGGTCGGCCTCGGCATCGAGCTGCCCTTCGAGCAGGGCCTCAACCCCTACATCAACCTGGGCCTGAACTTCCGGTACTTCTTCGTCCGCAAGACGATGTTCGTGAAGTACGCGCAGGGCTTCGTGGTGCTGCCCGGCGGCTTCGGCACGCTCGACGAGCTGTTCGAGGCGCTGACGCTGGTGCAGACCCGCAAGGTGACCCGCTTCCCGGTGATCCTCTACGGCTCGGAGTACTGGGGCGGGCTGCTGGAGTGGCTGCGCCGCTCGGTCGTCGCCGAGGGCAAGGCCTCCGAGACCGACCTCGAACTGGTCCAGTGCGCCGACTCCGTCGAGGAGGCCCTCAAGCTCCTCGAAGACGCCCGCCACCGCAACGGCCTCTCCACCGCCCACCCGGCCCGCCGCCCGGAGTAACACGCGCGGCAGCCGAAGGCAGGCGCGAAGCGCCGCCTAAGGGGCGCGGGGCTGTGTCATGTGCGGCTCCGCCGCGTGGGCGCGACCGGCCGGCCGCCCCGAAGGCAGGCGCGAAGCGCCGTCTAAGGGGCGCGGGGCTGTGTCATGTGCGGCTCCGCCGCGTGGGCGCGACCGGCCGGCCGCCCCGAAGGCAGGCGCGAGGCGCCGTCTAAGGGGCGCGGGGCTGTGTCATGTGCGGCTCCGCCGCGTGGGCGCGACCGGTCGGCCGCCCCGAAGGCAGGCGCGAGGCGCCGTCTAAGGGGCGCGGGGCTGTGTCATGTGCGGCTCCGCCGCGTGGGCGCGACCGGCCGGCCGTCCCGAAGGCAGGCGCGAGGCGCCGTC